>Ga0136643_10020479_pt1 | contig 10004 bp, 7 predicted proteins | sample TergutLab28metaG_FD_96883 | JGI IMG/M metagenome (GOLD analysis project Ga0136643, IMG submission 96883) | Labiotermes labralis P1 segment gut microbial communities from Petit-Saut dam, French Guiana - Lab288 P1 (version 3) (version 3) | ecosystem: Host-associated > Arthropoda: Insects >... | reverse complement strand
TTGCTGTTTTTTTTTTTTGTACTTTAGATGCCGGACTGCTCGCTAGAAGTCAGTACTCGGAAGGTCCTGCGACCGGCCACCTCGACACAGGTATTTCTTGGTTTCCCTGTGTCTATAAGCAAATGCTGAGATGGTTTCCAAGATTCCAAGTTGCCACTACATGCTTCTCATGTAGCCCTCCCGAATTAAATTTAGTAGAAACCAATTTCATATTTTGTATACATGTAAAATAACCACTGCAACCGGGTAACAACCCAACAGTAGTTAATAATAATAATAATAATAATAATATCTTCGCCTGTCGTCCGTTGTGTGACACGATCAGTGTCTGTCGGTCTGTAAATACGTTTTATTCTCCCCAGCTAGAAAGAATGAGATAAAAGAGAAATAAAATATTTCTAATTAAGAAGAAAAAGGCGGAAAGCAACACAGATAGAGACAAGGAAAAGAAGAATTAAGAAAAAGGGAAAAAAGAGATGAGAAAGAAACAAAGAAGAGAAACAGAATGGTAAGAGGAAGAACGAGAAATTTGGTGCATCCAAGGTCTCTAATCATATTTATATCGATTTGCTGTCAACACAAAATTGCACAGGCTTGAAAGGAACGTAACACATAAATGAAAATAAATATTTGGTGTAACCAGACCTGAGACTAGTTGTGTCTAATGGGGCCACCAGCGTAATTTCTCCTTTTTCCCACCACACCTGAAGATGAAGGCAGATCCGCCTCCCGAAAGGGTTGCGTTTCTTAGCCTGAGACTATAACAAATGCCCTAAATTTAAGTCACGTTTATGACGATATATTGCCGTAGGACTCCTTTAAAGTTGCACTAACATAACTGTTCTTTGATCTTTTAAATTTTATATTCATGGGTCCGTGCATCGTGAATCGCATTTAATGAATGTCCAACAAGATACGACTTATTCAGTTTATTACATTTCTGTAGGTAGCTCTACATGTTTCGGGTGTTGACACCCATCATCAGGAGCTCGTACAGCTGTAATTACAGCTTCTGGTATTGATTAACTGCAATGAGTAAAATACGCTGCTATTAATACTAGTATATAATATATACCAGAAGCTGTAATTACAGCTGTACGAGCTCCTGATGATGGGTGTCAACACCCGAAACATGTAGAGCTGCCTACAGAAAAGTAATAAACTGAATAAGTCGCATCTTGTTGGAAAGCAATTATTAAATTTGTTCTTTGGTCATTTCTTTATTTTGTCTGGTTGTTATTTCAATACGTACATATTTAGAAGTTCGTGTGAAATGCGCTTCTAGATATTATATGTGATATAAAACTGAATTTGACTTTTTTTAAACCAACAGAATTAGCTCTGTGAAAGGACATTCCTTACTGCACTTCATATATAACTTAACATCACGGAACTGTATGTTGCCCATCAGAGCCTACTGTGGGCTACGAATTGCATTCAGCATTAATACTGAACATCATTTCCCTCAATAGTGTTAGCCGATCATCATTGTAATGGAGACATGCAATATTTTCACTAACGCAGGCACTAAATTTTTAAATATTATTTCAATAACTTTCAGGTTTCCAAATCTAAATTCCAGGAGAAAATATCTAGAAGTGCTTCATGTGTATGAACTGGCAGCAAGACAAGAGGCCGTGTGTGCGCTGGTTGCAGAGAGCTATAGACACTGGTATTATGCAACAATGTGATTCATATTTATTTGTAACCGAAATGGTTGCTCCCCGTTGTGTGCTGAAGTACAAAGTGCCCTTCGTTTCCAACGGAGTTAGCAGCTGCCATTTACATGTGCTTCTAATATGCATGGTAGAGATATTACAGAAACACTGTTTTGGGACATACACTGTGGCCTGGTTTGTTACACCCTTAATAGCCTATTCTGTAATATTATTGTATGGCCCAGGTCGAATTTTGAGGGATGAAGAAATATACACAGTTTAATTGCGTTTTAATTAATATAATAACGTTAATGTAATTATTCACATTTTTCAGAGTTTAAATAGGACGTGAATTGTAACTACTTAAACCAGAGTCCTTCTTGAAAAGCTAAGAGTCACTCAAATAATAAATAAATTTACTTCGCCCTTTTATGGAAAACAAATTTTATTATTGCGTTCACGGACGCTCGCCACGAACTATATTTTAACTTTGATTTTTTAAGATGTCAGTGTAAATTTATTTATCATACGAAAAGAAATAAATTCCGAGAATAAATATTGGCCTGGGAGAAACAGAAACAGACTAAAAAAAATGGGGAAAATCACCTGATGGCGACATTCATATTGTACACTATCTAAGAAAGGAGAGGCAATTAAGTCAACAAAGATCGATGTTCCTCCCCAAGGTGTAGGAATTAATATGAGACCCAAACCCACAACATGTATCATCATGAGTTATATATTAATAAAAAAGGGCTTGTTTGATACATTACAATCTACTGAACTGCCGAAGGAATCTTTTCAAGACAGGCATTAGAAAGCTCATGATTCAGCATTAACGGAATTGCCCGCTGCATTTATTAATTCCTTTTCAAAAATTGTTTTCTTAACAAAAAATTCTAAGGTTAAAAATTGGCAGTGCTGCCTCAAGCGGAGGCCAAGGGAAGCACTTCCTTCGGCCTCCGCTTGAGGCAGCACTGTCGATTTCAACGATTTGTTTCTTCTATACACGTGATAGGAAGCTTTAATTTCTTTGTGGAAAATCACCTTGTTTGAGAACTGTTTCTCACAAACATTAATAAAATACAACTATTTTGCAGCGTAGCGTAAAACAGGTAAAAACTTAAGTCCCTGACTTGTTCTCAAAAAGAATCGCCCAGCATCAAGCATCAGTAAGTAAAATTTTTAAAGTTTATTAAAAACTAAGATGCTGTCATTTTTGTTGTTTAAATATTTTGCTGTTTCTACGTGCGAATTATTCCCACGGGTGCAACTGGTAACTATAATTTTTGCACAAGTTTCTAAGAATGTTGCTTTGTATTACTTCGTACAATGGACCGCACGACTTTCGTGGTTCAAGAATTGGACACATCCGCTCTAGTGGTTTATAAGCAGTAGTGTCAAATGCAAACATACATAACGACATTTCTACATGTCCTGACATTAACAGCTCGGTCCGCCCCACACACCCCATTCCTGCTTACCATTTCCAGACTGGTAGTGCAGATTGATGATGGTGAAACTGTATAATAAAACCGCCCTGTTCTGATCCCAAACTAATGCATTTAATAGTCTGAAAACTAATTTGTTACAGTGGACAGAGTGAGAATAAGCAAGGCACGAATCTTCGTGATGGTGGAAGATTATGGCACGTGGGGTAGCCTAAGCCAAAGAAATTAAAGTGGACAGTCACCTTGTTTGAGAAATGTTTCTCACATACATTAACTAAATACAACTGTTTTGTAACGTAGAGAAAAACAAATAAAGACTTAAGTCCCTGAGTATCAAAAATGCCAATACAGATCCCTGTGTTTAGAAATATTAAAAACGAAGCAACTTTTTTCATATCTACCTTACCACCAACTGCAGCAGATGGGATTCTTTACGTTCGCGCTGATCTGATGAATTGACCGGATGGACACGCCTTTGACTTATTTGGCCCAGCTTTGTTTACGATAAACTCTCTTGCAACAACAAAAATAAAACTATGATTCGAAAATGGATGTACTTACACAGTTTATGTTTGCCGGTTTCATAAATCGTGTGGAACAAGGAATGCTCCTATACGGTGAGACTACTGCACATCAAGTATCACTAATTGAGAGCTATAATATGCCACGATCACACTAAAATGGGCCGAAATGAATACAAATAACAAATGCACTAATATTACACTTCGGGAAACACAACTTCAGACCGTTCAAGCTACATCGCAGACTACTTAACGATAAGGCACCAGACATTCTCTTCATACGTCTGCTGAGCAGTGTAACCACCCGAACAAGCCGGCCAACAAGAGTCCCATCAGTCAGGATTAAAATATCCCCTTCGAAAATGGAACTCCGTATAAAAAGAAGCACTAACTGAGAGCATTGCGAAAGCGTGTTTATAGGTTTCTTATCCTAACAAACACAACAATTTGAAAGCACTCTGGGGACATTGAATTATGGCAAGTTCTGTGGTGCAAGCTTTCAGTTTTCGAGAAAGTAGACTGAATGTGACCAACATACATGAGAATTTTATCTTCTAAATAGTAAATCTATATAAAATTTGAGGATCGTTAGATTGTTTATTTCTTTTATCTTCTTCTGTAAAACGTACCAGCAATTCCAAAACTGTAACTTTTATATGAAAATTACTCTTCTACTATGTCTACATAGATACGAAACTTGAGTGATACTAGAAGCCATAAACGGGGGCCTAAAATATATAAATGTATTATTGACAGCAGTAGCTGGATTCAGATGATGTGATAACACAATAAATGACAAATGACACAATTAAAAGCAAGTGAAATGCTGCAAATCAAGAGGCAGAAATGATAGCCCCGTACTGACAGCAGGAAGAAAAATTTACGAAATCGGCCACCAACAAAAACAACATGGAAGAAGAGAACTGGGACGACCAAGAAAAAGATCGACATTTTAGTTGGAGATATAATTGGTTTCTGGACCTAATACGTGAAGAGGAGGAAGAAGAAGAATGAGAAGTCACAACATGACATAGGGCGTCTCAAAATATATTCCTATAAGTGACGTGCCTTTTAACCGAAGAGACGAAACGAAATAATTTCTCTACAACAGTGATGCTGCCGTGGCACCATTTGGGTGCGGAATGGCTTGGCAACGTTTCTGACAAACCCGCTTCATCCCTCTTCGGAGCAGACATCTTGAATATTGAGCCAGCGGGTTTCCCCCAGACGCTGGCAATAGAGCCACGCAATGCCCCAAAGTTGTAAGCCTATTTGCAGAAATATCTTCTAAACAGTGAAAATCGGAAAATAACACAGATTCCTATTTTAACCAAATTTTCCCCCTCCCCAAAAAGTAGTTGAATATTCCACACTTGGCGGAGGTTACTTAAAATTTTAAAAAAATTAACATTTAAACTTTGTTATGAGAGAATCAATACAAGAATACTAGTATCCCGATGTTTCACAGGAGCTTGTTGCCTCCATCTTCATGGTGGATATGTTGAGAGTAGGAAGGATGAAGTGAATGTTTGCACAGATGGAGCCGGGGGAGGATCCTGTTCGATACAACAAAACCAAGAAAACACGTGGACCTAAAAAGGGATGTTAGGGATGTGCGAAGGGAGGAGTACAAGAAAATGGAACGGAACACTAAGAAGACACAGAACTACACAAATACAAACAGCTAAAAATAAGATAGAAACATTGAAATTCGATGAAGTACAAGAAAACAGAAATAGATTAGTTGTGGTGACATGTGGCTATTGACCCATTAAGAAGAGAGGAGAGTAAGGTGCAAAACATTCTCTTATTCTCACTCCCTACATTAGATAAATAAAACTGAGTTTCAAAATATGGAGGCAGAGTTACTACAGATCATCCCAATTCTGATTTTATACCCATTAAGCTCTGTAATATCCAGAGAGAAGTAATAAGCTGTCTTAGAAGTGACGAAGTCTCCGTTCTATGTGGTTAAAAAAAGATTTGACAAAGAATGTCACAATCATTAACCACAGTATAAAACTTACATTTTTTATATCTGTGAGCTTGTATTCAAATCATTTACACAGTGCGATCCGTAAGTTTTAGGACTGATGTTTTTCAAATAACAGAACTAGAGCTACCTATCGGCCAACCCACTACGTACTATCAACCAACATCCGTTCACACACCGAGTTTCGTTTGTTTAACTTCGACAGTGTATGAGTTATACCTTGTCTTGTAAAGTCAGTTTTCTTCATACGTCATGGATAGCGGAAATGAACAGAGAGTTGCCATAAAATTTTGTTTCAAAGCCGGTCTATCTGCGACAGAAACACCAGTAGTATTGGTGCAAAAAGCTTATGGCAATGAGGCTCTGAATCGATCAAACGTTTTCGAGGCGGAAAGGAGCTGGTAGAAAATGACGGGAGAGGTGGCCGTCTAAAATTGACCCAAACTGAGGTAAACATTGCTGCTGTTGCTGATATGGCCAAAAATGACCGTCGAATCGCATCAATAATGATAGCAGAATCTTTGAACATCCCCAAGGCTGTAGTTCTTCGGTTTCTGAAAGAGGATTTGGGAAAGAGGAAGTTGTGTGCACGTTTTGTTCCACACTTCTTGACACCTGAGCGAAGGGAAGATAGAGTCACATCTTGCCCAGACATTATCGCGATGGCTGATGCAGACAATTTTTTTTAACAAAATTTTTACGGGAGATGAGAACTGGTGTTTTGCTTATGATCCCGAAACAAAGCGACAGATTTCTGAGTGGTTTGGTGAGACATCCCCTCGGCCGAAGAAACTGAAATTCTCAAGGTCCCTCAACAAGACCATGTTGATAATTTTTTTTCGACTATCAAGGCGTAGTGCGAAACGAAATTCGTACCGGAGGGAAAAACAGTAAATGCAGAAATTTATAAAGCAGTAATGGGTCGCCTGCTGAAGCGCATTCAAAGGTTTCGTCAGCTGCGTTCTGCTCTCGAGATTTCTTGTTGCACGATAATGCGCCCGCCCACAAAGCTGCAAGTGTTTGCCAGTTTTTGACCCCCAAAAAATGTTACAACCCTTTATCACACCCCGTAATCTCCAGATTTATCTCCGCCAGACTATTTTCTGTTCCTCAGTTTGAAAACGAAGTTAAAAGGACTCCACTTTCCGGATGTTTTGAGATACAAGAAGGCGTAACTGATTAATTAAAGAGGGTCCTAAAAGAGCAAATTTCGGCAGCTTTTCAGAAACTGTACCACCACGCAAGAGCCTGTATATATGCCAATGGAACTTATCTTGAATTAAAAAAAAAAATTATGTGTCTTCGATTTTCAAAACAAATCAGTCCTCAAACTTTTGGACCGCACTGCTTATGTTTATCCGGTATTATTTTCGTAAATATTGGCGCAGGTAAAGCCTGCAATTACACTGAACACAGTCTAGAGTTTTTGTCGAGATACTGGAATTTATTACGTGGCAAATTATCTTTCACGAATGGAAAGCCTTACACTAACCAATATGTCATAAATGATATCTGTAGAATTTATGTCACAATGGACATAGATAATGCATGGAAAAAAAAAGTCTAATACTAGGGTGGAACACGGAACAGAGGATCTATATAACTGGAGGTTTGTGATGGTCATGTTATTTTGATTTACGTGACGGCATATATTAACTATATTTGTAACACATCATTATACATGAATTATACGACTGTGAAGAATGATTCGTGAAAGGTATGTAAGAACCTTTTGCAATCTATTTTACGTAAAATTCCGACTAATTAACTAATGTATGTTAATGCCACTCTATTCACACTTTTACTCTCGTACATGTTTCAAACCTCAAGGGGCCATTCTCAAGGAGTACTGATACATTTTGTGAGCAGGGTAGACAGAATACGTGTCCAGATGTAAATGTCAGATTAAAGAGCAGGATGTTACGTAGATTTTTAATCTTATGTTTATATCTGGACATGTATTTCGTTCACCCTCGTCACAAAATGCACCAGTACTCCCTGAGGATAGCCCTTTGAGGCTGAAAATGTAGGAGTGTAACTTACTTACTTACTTACACCATGGTGCAGAGTCCTAACTGGTTTGCAGCTTGTCAAGAAATTCCCCGCATTTCACTGAACCCGAAGGTTCATTACCGCACTCACAAGCGTCCGCCACCTCTCTCTATCTTGGGCCAGCCCAATCCAGTCCATATACCCACATCCCACCTCCTGGAGATCCATCCTAATATTATCCACCCATCTACGCCTAGGTCTCCCCAGTGGTCTCCTTCCTTCCGGTTTCCCCAGCAAGAACCTATACGCCCCCCTCTCCTCACCCATACGCGCCACATGCCCAGCCCATACAAAACAAAACAAAATCTTGAAATCAATTTGTGATATTGAATGAAAAACAATATGTGGGTGTATTTGCAAGTACTTGCCAAATACCAGAGTAAAACACTGTTTTTAAAATGAAACGTAATGAAATACAATGCAACAAACAATACACAGTGCTGGGTACAAATTCCATGGTGATTGAAGTGCATGGGATATAAGGATTTAATGGCGCTGTATATTCTTGTTATGGCACCATAAAGTGTGATGAGTTTCTGTGGAATATGTCACTCTCATCTTCCGAAGAGATTAAAGCATTTCGCTTCTCCGTAACGCTGGTGACGGAACGTGGGATTGTGTGGCGTCGTAACATGGACACAATGCGCAACGGATATCAACGTAGATAACAAAATTTCAACCTCATATTGCTTTGATACCAAAAAATAGCGATAAAGCACAACTCTATATTATTACTCAATCCGAATCACAGATACATGTTTCGACTCATATTCAGCCATCTTTAGGCTGTTCCAATTACATATTGATTTGTTTTCATTATAACGCGTAAGATAAATATTATTAAAATAATACACCTTTTTATTTTTACATTGTCACTATTATTAATCGCGGTAGCACAGTGTTTAAGGTACTGTGCTACAAATCGGAAGGTCGCGGGTTCGATACTAGATGGTGTCATTGGAGTTTTTCTTTGACATAATCCTTCCGATCGCACTATGGCCTTGGGGTCGACTCAGCCTCTAACAGAAACGAGTACCAGGAGCATTTCCTGCGGGTAAAGGCGGCCGGTGCGTAAGGCTGACAATCTTACCACCCATCCTGGACCATTGTCACGTAATCTGGGAACAAATTTCTGGAACCCTCTGGGCAACTCGGGCTGTAACGGGACTGAGTTACAATTACCATTACTATTTACTCTGAATGCAATTAATAAATTAGCCAATAAGATGAGGTTACCATTAACGTGTTTGTAAGATAGAATTTTCGTAACTGGAAAATGACTTGTAATGGGGAAAAAAAAGGTAATTTTAACCTAGACAAGGCCACGAAGGTCCAGTCAGGGAGAAAAATTAGCCTATACAACTACTCTTTCTTTAATCTCGGGACAAGTTGTGGGTGGGTGCTCAAAGCCACGCCCAGACTGTCTTCCAATATGGAAGTTCACAGCTGATGAAATAAAGTTGCACCCACATAAAATGAAACCATAAGGTTTAACTGCATAATAAAATGGGTAGATGTGACGATGTGTGTTTTGGGGTCATTTAACGACGCTGACAATACCGCGGGCTAAACGTGCAGGGGTCGAAAGACATCAAGATACACGAATAAAGACCTGAAAGAATTTGGAAGTTAGTCAGTACAGCCAATGTCATGACTGGAGTTCGACAAAACTACAAGGCATTAGGGTTAATCTTATATCAACTTCTTTGCTGGTCACGTCATGAAATGAATATCAGGTTGAAAACTCTATGTATTTTTCGAAAATCCTTCGAGAAAATTCAATTTTCATTAAAATCTGACATGAAAAACGGATAATTTACATGAATATCTATGTAAATTTATGTTAATCAGTCCCATTACAGGCCAGAGGTGCCCGGAGGGTTCCAGGAAGTTAAGGTTCCCAGATTAGGTGACAATGGCCCAGGTTGGTAGTAAGGTTGTCAGCCTTACGCGCCGGCTGCTTATACTCCTGGTACTCTTTTTTGTTAGAGCCTGAGTCGCCCCCAGTGCCACATTGCGATCGGAAGAATTTTATGACAATGAAAAATTCCAATGACACCATCTGGAATCGAACCAGCGACATTCCGATTTGTAGCACAGCACCTTAACCACTGTACTACCGCGGTCCCCACATTCATGTTAATATGGCGCTGAATTTTTCTTATTATGAGAAATATTTCAGAAAAAAATTGTAGAGAAAATGAAAACACATATTATGGTCAATAATCCCCCCCCGCCCCGAAACTCGTGCCCCTTGTGAGATAATATGGAAAATTATGGTAGAACCAGAGAGGCTAACGATTTAACCCTTATCCTGCTAACGAAGAGA
>Ga0136643_10020478_pt1 | contig 10004 bp, 9 predicted proteins | sample TergutLab28metaG_FD_96883 | JGI IMG/M metagenome (GOLD analysis project Ga0136643, IMG submission 96883) | Labiotermes labralis P1 segment gut microbial communities from Petit-Saut dam, French Guiana - Lab288 P1 (version 3) (version 3) | ecosystem: Host-associated > Arthropoda: Insects >... | reverse complement strand
GTAGCATTTTACGTAGTGTCCATGTGCCTGCCCCTCCCCGTGTCAAAATGCATGTCCGTATGTAGCATTTTACGTAGTGTCCATGTGCCTGCCCCTCCCCGTGTCAAAATGCATGTCCGTATGCCATTATTTCCAAAAGATTGCTCTAATTTGAAGCTGTGTTGGTCATAATTTGAATTATTTCTTTTGTTCCCAACAGTTTCAGTGTGTTTCTTGCATGTAACTCTGAACGTTATACCTGCTTGTCATATGTACTTTATATGACAGTCGGGATATTTTGGCTAACATGTTCCACTTAAATTACATAATTTGTTTCTATTCTGGATTGTCTTGACTTTATCCCAGTTGTACTGTCTGGTTGGAATATATTTCCTAAATTCTTACTTCTAAAGTGCACTTACACTTAGTACACCTTGTTTTTCGCCGTACGTATATAAATGAGGCCAGTCCTTTCCTCTGTTCTTTCTTGTTCATCTTGTTTTCTTATTCTCCATATTCTGTATTAATGAAGTTGATATTCATCATTAAGGAATATATGTTCTTACTCGGTCTATTTTCCATATTTGTATTGGGGATGTACACTCATTCTTTACCCCTCACAGAATCACAAATCTTGCGATATTTCCTTCTGGCACATGGCTGACACACCCCTGGGTTTGTCTGACACTCTCTTCTCTCTGCAGACGGTCCAATCTGCGTTATTGACTTCTCTTGGGTCAAACGTGATGACTGGCACCGTATGATTCACGTTGTGGCCCAGTCTTCACTTCTAACTATAAACACACCACATAAACAACAACCCAAAGTATCTCATTTCAGACTCTATTACGTCTGATTCTCGTGATTGTGTTTGTACCTGCCGTCAAGGTTTTACACTGTCACAAGCTTCGTGCTGTCGACCGGGTAGCAGTTCTATTTCGTGCTCGAGACCTAACGACATTGAATATCGGCTATCATGACCGAAGGAAGAACCATGAAAATCTGAATATTTTCAAGAATATAGGGTTTCACAAAAATATTTGTACACATTTGAACATCCAATATTAAATTTGTTACCTATTGTTACAACCGTATTGCGGGTGTACATAGTTGAGGACATGTGGTATTAGCAAACCTGAGCAACCCAAGTTACCATCACGATATTAGGGCCTATCTTGACGACAGTTCTCGCGCTCGATGGATAGGACGTAGAGGATCTGTTGAGTATCCCCCGCAATTACCTGATTTAGTCCCACCTGACTTTTCCTGTGGGCTCAATTAAAAACGCGGTGTGCGGCACAAAGCCATCAGCTCTTCAAGAGCCCCGGCAAGATACTGAAGAGCCTTTCACAGCAGTCTTAGATACAATTTTATGGCTGCGATTTCAGTCGCTAATCCCTGTCCATTATGCACAAAATTGAGGACGCTCAAAATGAACATCTGCAATAGTTTCGCTATTAAAATAAGTGCCAGTGGTGACACATACATTTGTTCGGTTTAGTAAAGTCTCTTTGTGTGATTTACTGGAGAGGTGTGAATATTTTTTGGAATGTTCCCTGTGTAAATGTTACCTTGAAATAGACCACGATCGTTTTTTCACCTTCCTTCTAATTAACCAGTCATTAGCCACAGAACCGTTTTGCTTGTAATGTAGTTAGCACCATGTCGTTGTCGCTGCAGTTTCCAGGCCGAGGAATAGCGATTCGATTTGCCGTAGGCACGAGATTTATTTCTTCCCCAAAAGTATGGACTACTACTGGGGCCCACACAACCTGCTATTTAGTGGGCACTGTGGGCAAAACAGCAGAAGTTCAAATCTGACCACTCACCTACATTTAGTGCCAAGGTTAAAAAAAGGGTGGACATATTCCTCCACTCCACCATATGCCTTAATGGCGTCCATAGGGGACATCTTTGTAGCTTAGCTATTATCTCTACCACAACGCTTAGAATAAGACTGTGGGGGCATGAAGCTTTAGAAATCATCAGCTTCGTATGTGAGGTTTGAGGATCTCAAGGCAGCTAGTGTGTTCTAGGGAATGACATCGTATCTTCTCATAGATAGTTACCAAACTATAATTTCAATATTTACACATCTGCCCTTAAATTGCAGGCAGCATGTTGCTTGAAACTTTGGTACCGTTTGTCTGTACTACAATTCACGTCAAGTTCCATAATCTTGCACTTATCGTACCCATGTCGTGTATAAATTTGTATTTCAGCTCGGCAGGCGGTTTACTGGGCTCGGACATCCCCACTTGAGCAGTTCTGGGTCAGATGATGTATTCTGACGCCGCGACTGATGTTCTAAGGGCTCTCTGAGCCCTTTCATCTCCTAATGGGACAACCAGCCATTTTTACTCAACTTCAACTGCTAGAGGCCCTAGAAGCACTTTTTCTATATTCTGTATACAAATATCTTTTACTCTTTTTGCTTGCGTCATTAATACAAGTTGCAGATGATGAGAAGGCATAGTGTACATACGTCTCTGACCATGCTACAATAATTATTTTGAATGGGATTCAGCAGGAAAAATATCTGACTCTGTGAAATGAAAAAGCAAAAAAAAAATGGGGGGGTGGAGGGGGTTTCTGCCATTTTATGTCAGTAATTATATGAAAAGATGCTATCCAAATGTCTCTGCAATCATATTTTTTTCTAGTTTTCCTTGATGTTTATCTCGAGTTCTCTGTTTTGCTTCTTTCTGTACGGATGTCCTTTTTATTTCCCAGCCCTTTATCTTTGGTCCGGTTGATTCGAAAGATTTTTCCGACCACGGTTCCTCTCCGTTTCCTCTGTCCCTCTGCCCTCATTCCCTTCTTTACTTTCGTTTTACTTTCATTATAACATCTTGTATCACATAGCGGCCTCTGCCCGATCCTATATAACATTTTGAACATGACAGAATCGTTAATTAGGTGTACGCATGGTGTTCAGATTTGGATTACGGTTTTTTTATTACGTTTTTTTTTGGTTTATGACAATATTCAGTCTTGTAGGTGATTACAGTCTTATCATAGAAACTTGCTGCAATTATCTCACAAGAAGATGAGAACAGTGTGTTTTAGGCAGCTCTGGCAATCATCCTACAAACTAACCTGAAGTTGAAGGCAACAGGTTCTTCCAAACTCTTAGTAACCACCTACCTAACTATCATGAAGAGTGAAATAGAATGTTTTCCACATGCATTGGAACACATATTTCAGTTTCGGTGGCATATCTCAGAGGAACATAGGCTGAGCGAAAATTGGCTGTGTGGATTTCACAGTCTTCAGTCTTTCGTGAATACAAGTAACAATCTTGTCATTTGGTGTTTCCACTGTTCATATTTTATTTATCGTGAAGACAAACTGCAGTGCACGCCGCTTGTTTCTGTAGTGACATGTAAAATTGTTGCTTCCTATCGGTGTGCAAGCAGTAGGAACATGCAGAGAAGGCTTGAGGAAAACTTTGTGAAGAGAATGTGTGAAACTAAGAGCGAGTAAGTGATAGGAGGATGGGTAAGTTGCGTAATTAGATCATGATTTACCCTGATCGTTAAATATCTTTAGGGTTATGAAATCAAGGACAACGAGACTGGTTGGTTTGTGGAATGGAAGACAAAGTTTGGTTCTGATGAAAAAATCCTGAAGAACGGGGAATATTTCGGGGATTTAAGCCTAGGTGGGAGGGTAAAATTACTGTGGATCGTAAACAGAAAAAATGCACGTGTGTGTTGAGTGGAGTCATCCCGCTTAAGGTACGAACACGTGGCAGTTTCTTATGAGCATCTTAATGAATTATCGGGTTTAATAAATTGCTGGGAATTTCTCTATTAACCGAGAAGCTGATAGTTCTCATGAGGAGCTGTGCTAGATGGTCTGTCTTAGGTATTTAGCTCGTTACAAAACACGGTACTGAGCCAACAAAGTATGCAAAGAACCGCAGCCTTACAGGCACAAAGAAATAGTGGGGGTTTCTGTGAGAAAATGTGTGCTTTTACGTACGTGTGTGTGTGGGGGGGGGGGTGGGGGTTTTGGGGGTGTGTAGGTGCGAGCGCTCGGAGTACTGTGCTGGCTTGTTGCTTGATGAACTCGAGAAGTGAGGAAGGAAGCTCCTGCTAAGGAAGCCAGCTGACCACCTCGTTAGCCGCTATCTGCAGCAGTTCATCTTAGAGCAAGGCAAAATATTTCTTTTCTTCACATACAGTAGTTCCTTCCTCTTCTGTATCTCGGAAGATGGTAGCCACAACTCGTCCATTGAAACAGGCCTGAAAGCGTACCTTTGTAGCATTCCACCACCACATACACTTCTAATCTCTCAGCCTGGGATCAAACTTTGCTTTAGAGATTGGAGTTATGTTAGTATTATGGACCACAGGACAGGTAGGGTACAATGAGCTCCTTTCTTGTTCTAGTTTCCTTGGTTTCTAGTCATTTCTCTCCATAATCCTCCTCCTTATTTACAAACAGCGATACTTGAAATATACGTTGCCGTAAATGTATTCATGCATTTAATTATCAATGGTATTAATCTCGTCCCTTTAATCTTCCTATTTTTCCTCATATTTTATTCTGCTCTCCCTCTTCTCCTTCACCTTCTTCTAAAACATCTCGATTTCAGGAATATTCTATTCTACCGGAGCGCCCAATAAATTCGCTGTTGTCCATCTCTCCTTCCGCACATTTGCAACAAATCGAAAACCCGCAGAATGAATCTTAATAGAATTTAATGTAGGGAAATTTATTTCAAATTTCAAAACATTAAATTCTGTTAAAATGGCGCGCGAGCACAGACACACATATATTTTAAATGTAGCATGCCTTTAACGGACATATCTCGCGAAGATTTTTGTCAAATACTTTTCAGCGCGTATTTCGAGCCAACTACGTAGGTATCATCGTGAAAAAAAAAACTTTAATGTTTATTGTATTTACATTTCATGAACCCACAAACTTTGCTTCTTTATTTATATGTAGTGCTTAAGTACAGTAAAATTTTAAGCTGCACCTTTTATTCTTATTACACCAACTGTAAGGTTCCTCCGTATTTTAGCAAAACAATACAATCTCTGAGAATACCTTTTCATGATGCTTTCCGCACCGCCCGCGATCAGCTTGTATCTCCTCAATATTCTCGATTCTCCGTCCAGTTAACTGATCTTTCTTATTTCGGAAGTGAAAGATCTTGAAAAGAAGATTCTTTCTTTTTCGTTCTGGTTTTGCAGGTTATTCCACACATGAAGTAGGCTCCGTTCCTGGTAATCACTCATTAGACTGGACACAGGGTTTACAGCAGTCCACCTAATGTTAAATTTAAACATTACGTTAAAACGCGCCATAATATACAGTGCGATAGGCCTAATGTTGTACGAACGTTGTTAACTCCACGTCTTTTATCCTCACGTATGACTTGATGCATTTTTTCGACAATTACATCAGCTTTAATTACAATGGGCAGTATGAACGTTCAAAGTCTACGAATATTTAGCCTTTTTTTAAAAGAAAACACTATACACAGCTCTGTGTCCTTCTCATGACATCATCACTAAAGGCTTTCTTAAACACCTGATAAGTTCCACAAGCTCTTTTCGCGTGGTTAAAACAAAACTTCGTGCAAATTATTATTTCTTAAAGCCTGTCATTTTACTTGGCTGTAATGATCTCAGAAGGCACTAAACACACACACACACACACACACACACACACAAACACACCCACACATAAACACACACGCACGCTTAAATGTCAGTTGCACTAAACACAAAGCTCTGTTACAGCGACCCGCACCGCATTCATTCAGCAGTACGTAGTAGCGCGCGGCTGTACTAAATCCGGTCAACGATCAACGCATTCAATATGTAAAATGTTGTCTTTCACCTCGTAGGTACAAGGAAGCCTCAAGTTACCGAATATATAGAAGCGACAGCAAAGGACTGTACTTGGTCTCTCACGGTCTGCTATGTTCCCCAGTATGTTAATTCATAACCAATACTATTACTTTATCGTATTGTCTACCTATACATTCCTTTTGTGTTTCCTAACTCTCTATCCCTCATCTTTATTTAATTTTTCAACTCGCCTGTCCCTTCGTTTGTGTCAGGTCTTCTTGAATGGGAGAAACACGTGTGTGTATATATATATATATATATATATATATTCATAGCTCGACAGCCTCTAGTGAGCCTAGGCTTCCGCACTGTCGATGTTTTCGAGATCACACTCAATTAGACACAGCACACTCTGGACGAGTGATCGGCCCCTCGCTGAGAGTTCTGCCTGACAACACACAACACTCCTAAGAGACAGATACCCATGCCCCCGGCGGGATTCAAACCCGAAATCCCAGCAAGCGAGCGACCGCAGACCCACGCCTTGCGTACGGCTACACTGGCGCCAGAAACGACACAACACGGCAAAACAACATTTGTCTGGCCATACATTTCAGGCATGTGTGGCTACTTTTAATCCGACTTTTACCTACGAAAGGCTTTTTTTTCTGTCTGTTTATTGTACGTGATGTGAGAATTACAAGATGTACACGTCTGAAGATAACAGTTGGGACGAATTTTTTTGTTCATAGATAATAATCTTTGCTTAAAGTTAATGCTGTACTGTAATTCAGTAAAGGTAAAGCAGTCCCATTACAGGCCTGGAGTGGCCCAGAGGGTTCCAGGAAGTTAAGTTTCCCAGATTTCGTGACAACGGCACAGAATGGTGGTAGGTTGTCAGCCTTACGCACCAGCCGCCTTTACTCCCAGGAAATACTCCTGGTACTCATTTCTGTTAGAGGCTGAGTCGACCCCAGGGCCATAGTGCGATCGGAAGGATTTTACGTCAATGAAAAATCCACTGACACCAGCTGGGATCGAACCAGCGACCTTCCGATTTGTAGCACAGCACCTTAACTACTGTGCTACCGCGGTCTCCACAGTAATTCAGTAGTGTTATTATTTCAGTACTTATCCTTAAACATTCATTTCTCGCGTATTTCATCCCAAAGTTAGGGCTTGAGATCTCTGTTGTGGTACTTTTTGTCTCTTTGGTCCCCGAAACGCGGCATATCTCTAACAAGTTCTACCAGATGAGTTTTGTCCACTGCACGAATACTCAAATCGTACGTTAACTGTAGTAGATGTCTGGCCAGACTCTCGGTTCGAAACAAGCCTACTTTTTTGGGCCAGACGGTCGCGAGTTGGCAGAAAACTCGCCATTCAGATCGGGTTCATTGTAGCCACTACCGCAAACGGTAAAGTGGTTGATTTTTACTTTCTTGCCTGGAGCCTGTCCAGACATGTTTTGTGTCGGTTCTGGTTCCATTGTATTTTAGCTAAAAAAATAATTATTACTTAATAAAATATTAACCAAACTGGAAGAAACTGTTACTTGCGGAGCTGACAGTCTCTCATCTGTTCGGATCAGTACCCAACTTTCAAGTTGTGTTCACACCACGCTGTCGTAAGCCACATTAATCAATTAATATTGTTTTCTTCTCGATTATGACACCGTGCACAATGATAGAAACTTGCGAAGACTTCAGAGAAAAATACTGCCACCCTTTTCAAGGTAGCATCTTCAATCTAAAGTGTCGGTAACCGCCTACCACAATAGATGAAGCCATGAAACAGAAGCCACTCTATGAATCTTCACAATCACGAAGAACTGAACTGTTACATTCCATACGCAGTGCATTCACACACAGCCTTTCGGTGAAAGCCTTGTCATTTGATGTTAAAAGGCACATCACTTTTGTGTGACTCGCTGATGTTGTATACATAAATGTCAATATGTAAATGTTCCATTTTAATTTCTTATCTTTCCATCTGTGTATATATAAAAGTAAAATGATCCCGTTACAGACCCGGTGTGGAACAGAGGGTGGGTAGAGGTATAGCTCTACTCTTCCATGACCGCGGCACTAGAAGAGGGTGAGTGGTCAGCAGCACGCCCCGGCTGCACTTTACCCCCGGGAAAGACCATGTACCCATTTTACAGCAGGCTGGGTGGGCCCCAGGGCCAGTCTGGACGGGCGGAAAATCTCGTCCCTACCGAGATTTGATCCCGGACCGTCCAGCCCGTAGTCAGTCGCTACCGACTGAGCTACCCGACCCATATATATATATATCCTCTAAATCACGTTTTTTTTAAAATTCGAATGCATGGTAAAAGTAAAGTTGTTAACTCCTTTCATTTAAGCGCCATTATTCGAAGACGTATGACGAAGCTAAAACATAGGTCCACGTATTCTTAACCTAGACATTAGACTGAGGTGGGTGAAAAGCTTCAAGAGCCGACTGTTTTACCTCCGGGGAAAGGAATATGCTATCCACTGATTAGGAAGCCAAGTGGTTACCAGAACCAGTCTGGATAGGGTGGATATGAGATACACCACTGTCCCTTCGGGTCCTTTACATTGTATCATTTTCACTGTACTGAGTCACCTGAGCTACCCGCCTCTTGTGAACGTACCGTAGCCCCAGAAATGATCCTAAGCATATAGCCCTTTCTTGCACAAAGTTTGTAATATAGCATTTCTGATATCCTTGACATTACAGTATAAGTCCAGGTTGCAACCCTCTGTGGATACCGCACCGAACCGATACAAACGACAGCCGCACTGGTATGGCCTTATAGACAGTGGTTCTGCTTTACAGCAATCCATCATATTATACACAGATAGAGAGGGAATATCGTAGCCTAGCAAAACACAGGGAACACCATCCAATGTTTGTTTCTATACGATCACCTCAGGCTCTTAGATTCTCTTCTCTAACCTTCCTCTCAACCCCACCACATACCGTTCCACCCCTTTCAGGCGGTGTTCCTACTTTACGAAACTCCATTTCCCTGAATGGCTTTTACAGAGTTCAATAGGAAAACCTGGTTCTCTTCATTACCCTACAGAAGCTGATTGGCGAGCTATCCCTTGTCCGAAACAGGATGGGAAGGAGGGGGGTTGCTTGGACGTCGGTCAGTTTTCCTTATACAGTGACTGAAGATCTGCCTTAGCCATCTCTGAAGGCAGAATACACACACACAGCAGCTTTGGCGCGGATATCAAGGCAGTGGAATTGGTTAATACGTGGGTCTTTAGGTACAGTACTTAGCCCTACAGAGCGTCTGTTAGTTTGTGGTGAGATTACTCCCATACACACAGGTTTAAGAAAGTTTGCCGTGTTTCTGAAACTTCAGTTTTAAAGTCTTTGTCCACACCTTCGTTAAAAGCAAATACAAAGATAAGGAACGGGTCTTTTATCTGTATTCTAGAGATGGTCCTATTCAAACTAGTTTGTGTTAAATAAAAGTTGGTTGTTTCGGTCTGGTCTTGTTTCTGATTACTTAGAGTGCACGAATACGTCACCTTTCTCACAGTAATTAATTGTTAAATGTAGTAACTACAGTGTATATCTGTCCATCACAGTGTGTGCGGTCTGCGGCTCACGTAACTTCCATTCTTTGATCACAGGGTTAGCGGGCTAGGATCCCATACGGGGTATTAATGCAGGACTAATTTCTCGTTTTAGTGCCATGATTTTATTGTTGTCTGTAGGCAGAAGCATTGCGATGTGACGCTCCTTCCTCCCAAGAATTCTTGCCTAACTTTTAACAATGTACGTATTGCGTAATTTGTGGCGTGATCGCGTAACCATCGTTTCCATGGAAAAACAGAAGGGCGTTCCTTTTTTATCATTGATGTACCTAGTCACTGTCGACAATATAATAAAAACTGAAAGAAATGCCATGTAGGCCCAACAATGCGTTCTCTGTATTGTTGTCGCTGCCAACAGTATGAAACAGCTCAGGTCTTCATGTAAAGTGGCGGATATTTTTGTCCGATTTTAACCAAATTTTGAATATCTTGACAGACTTCCTTAGAAATCTCTAACATCGATCTCACGATAATGCGTCGGAAGCCGCGCTAAAGTACGTGAATAAATGTGGACAGACGGACGCACAGACATGAGAAAGCCGATGGGTGCTTTCCGCGACTTATACAAATGTGGACAGACGGACGCACAGACATGAGAAAGCCGATGGGTGCTTTC
>Ga0136643_10020474_pt1 | contig 10005 bp, 12 predicted proteins | sample TergutLab28metaG_FD_96883 | JGI IMG/M metagenome (GOLD analysis project Ga0136643, IMG submission 96883) | Labiotermes labralis P1 segment gut microbial communities from Petit-Saut dam, French Guiana - Lab288 P1 (version 3) (version 3) | ecosystem: Host-associated > Arthropoda: Insects >... | reverse complement strand
CTGCAATCAGCAACTAAAAATGAAGTTCAACATTGCCTTGCGACAGAACTGCGACCAGTCAGCGACAGTTTAGTGGTCAACACGGAATTCCACACGACATTAAAGGGTCAGAGAATGACACCTTACTTAGAACAAGCGCGCGGACAATAACAGGGAGCCCACCTAAACAATAAGACATCCTCCTCGAATGGTTGGTTCCGCTGTCAAGAGAACCACTTTTCTGTAACAGAGCCTACAGGATAACCAATGTTGGGCTTGATTGGCAGGTTCACCAGGCGGGTGTTGGTCAGCGCAGGCACACATGGCGATGGCCCATACAAAAGTGAGAATGTTTTCCACATATTGTACAAACCATGGAGCAGAATTTCCTTTATGTTGCAGTGTTCTATAAAGACAACTTTTTTTATGAAAAGTCTAGTCATCCTTCACTTGTACAGGAATATATCTGGGCTTATATACAATCTTAATAAAAGGCAATATGTAACTAGCATAGATGTAAATAGAATGAGATATCAGGCCCTTAGCTAACATGAAATGTTGGCATTGTAACTCTAATTACTCTACATATCCTTAATTATTTATTGGCCCAAAAAAATGGCCATCAATGGTGTCAGACAGTGCACTTTATGCAGAACTGAAGTTGTGATTAATACTGAAAGAAATCGTATTTCTGTAGAACGTGATACGAAATATCATTCTCCCAAAATTACTATTTGAAACCAAACCCTGTCCCCTTTTGGTTTCATGAACTCATTTCAATCCAAAAGGTACTGGAATATGTTCTTTCCACACAGACACACAATAACTAGGAATGGATACTGTTCAGAAGTAACAGACTACCTCCATCTTCACAGCACCTCCTGAAGACACAAACAGTAATTTACTCTGAAACACTGCTACCCAGACCACATGTTATCCTAACCAACACCACATTGTTTATTCACCACTGTGAAAACCTGAAGCAAAAAACCTATTGGATAATTCCTGCTGGAAAAACTGAATCAGAAGAACCACATTATGTTCTGAACCAATACCACATGATGTAATGTCACTGTACTTTGCACCAATTCTGAGTTACGGTATCTACTGCCTCGTCAAATGAAACAAGAAAAAAATGTTACGAGTGCTACATATATAGATGGATTTACTGTCTACACTCTACCCAAGGTATATGCAACTCCCAAAACAAAAATGAAACAAATATGGCACCTACATTTACCACTGAACATTACAAATTCTAACAGCAACTGTTTTTCATAGCAGACACAATGTTCATAAATTTATTGGTGAACAAACAAGTTTTGAATTTTAAGATCAACTTAAGTGATATTACATTAAAAAGCCACAAACCTACAAACACAACAGACAAAATATTTACACTGTTAAAACTTCTATAAACGTAACAACTATAAATATATCAAACATAACCTAATTTTGAAGAGTGGTATTTCCTTCAGATTACCTGTGTCCGAGAATGTTTTATTACACACATCATAGTGATATGGATGCTATGCAGTATGTACATCCTGATGTGCCTTCAGAATCCGTGTCCCTGACTGTTTTACTACAAACATCACAGCGATATGGACACTCCCCTATAAATACATGTTGATGTACCTTCAGCCTACCTTTGTACCTGAATGTTTTATTATACACATCACAGCGATATGGAACGCTCCCCAGTATGCACACCCTTATGTACCTACAGACTGTATGTTTTACTGAATGTTTTATTGTGCCAATCACATCGATATGGAATCTCCCCAGAATGTACACGCTGAAAAGTTTTATGTTGACTGTGCATCTCAATATAATCTTGTAAATAAATCATGCACCAAGTTGGTTTCATTTACAACAGTACACGCTGATGTGCCTTCAGAATACCTGTGTCCCCGAATGTTTTATTACACCAATTACAGCAATATGGAAGCTACCCAGCATGTACATGTTGACGTACCTGCAGGCTACTTTTGATACTGAAAGATTTATTATACACACCACAGGGAAATGTACATTCCACAGTATGTATCCCACGTTAAAAAAGAAAAAAAGGAGTAATATTACTATTTTAAAAAGAGATAAAAGCATTATTAAATGTGAGTTACAAATCAGTTACACAAGTATTATATCAGAAGACTTGTATTCTTTATCAAATTCCAATAAGCACTACAAATGTAGTTGACTATGGCGTGTTAACAACACGTGAATCAAATGCCCCATTTCCTGTCACAAGATACCAGTACAGGATGATGTGTAATAAAGATATTTTATAGCTTTTCTTTTAAGATCTAAACTAGTCAATGTCTTCCCTGAAAATCAGCTACCACTATACAAGCTCAGAAAGTCAGCTCCTCTAACAGATGTCCAGTATGTGCAAGCTGTATGCTACCAATACATGTTCTACTTGCACATCTTGACCCTTGAAGGAGGGACCGATTGGTTATCCCAAAACGTTGGAAAGGAATTATCACTTTATGCTGCACACAATCCCAGAAGGTAGCGGGTCTCAAAACTTGTCCAATTTCAGTGTGTCTTTCCATCAGGAGAATGCCAAAAGGTGGAATATATCTATGTTCTGCGACATTACTTCAGAAAATGTCGACTAGGGTAAAATCATATGACCTCCCAGGTCAAGGAATTGGTCCTGTTCTCTCTACTCAACCTCTCTGTAGTAGGTTCAAAAGTTTCTTCATCTCTAAAATCCACCCTACACAAGGTTTTCAGCTTCAGATACCACATAAACTAAAACCACACACAGAGATCAACCAGCTTGCTGTAACTACTAAGATATCTTCACAGCCTGACATACAGTTGTGTGTGGCGTCTGTAGCTGTTCAATCATGGCAAATGGACTTTCATGGACTGTGTGAAAGACTTCCCTGGCTTGTTCAACATTCATGTCTCATATGAACACAGATCATACTTGTGATTCATCAGAGATAAGAAAAATATTCCAGTTACATTATGGTACAGTGAAAAAGTCACCCAGCCAGCAAATGTGTGTTTAGCAACAGGAGACATTGCCCTCTGTCTGCATGCAGTTCAACAGTGTGGCTACTAGATTATACAAATGGAACAAAAGTAATGTTTCTGACGACTGTGTTAAACTGGTTGATAAAAACTGCAACTGACAGCAGTGATGTTTTGCAATACTTGACACAAGCAGATGATACTGCACTGGTCGCTGTAGTTTCAAGGTTACTTTCTTATACACCATGAAAACTGACTGTCAAGCCAGAGGAAATTGACTGCAAGTGGCACAACATCTACTAGTACCAGGTCCAAGGTAGACCGGACTGCACAGTACTGTACTAAATCCCTGAGACTAAGAACATTATTGTGCGGCTGCTTACAATTAAAGTAATTCCCCATAGAATTCATAGTGTCTACCAACAGCAGTACAGTTTAAATGAATGTAGCAGAATTCACTGAGTGGATTACTGGCAAAGTGAACTGTAAATGCAAAAAATACAGAAGTCACACAAATTAGGTTTTAAAATTCCTCATATGGGAGTACATTCACACTAAAATTCAAACAGTCTAACCATGTGTCTAATTCGGATAGAAGTTAGACACTTGCCTATACTCACTTCCATCCATATTAATGTCTGAAATGTTGCTAAAGCTGCTATAATCATGACACAGATAGGTTTGAAGTTTGGAGTAATGAAACCCAGTACATGGATGATATTCCATAAGTCCAAATCAGGGTAACTTCAAATCTTGGTGGCAACTACGTATGTTAATAATAGGAGAGCTCAGAGACCTGAGAAACAGTAAAGGAAGCAGAGAGCTATATGCTGCATCACTGGAGATACTGGTCAATGGTGTGAATCATAACGTTTCGAATCTTGTGTTTTCACTCTGTATGTCTGAGAGCTTGGCCAAGGTAAGAGATACAGCAATGTCACTGCTTCATTGCTCTCCCAGCTCACACTTCTTGCTGAGACAACCATAATTTGAAGGCTTGTCAAACCACTGCTTAATGCAGCCTTTAGACAGTCAGTACCTTCACAAATCTCTTCTCTTTCACCTCTGGCTTTGTAGCATCATACTTAAAGCAAAACTGCACTTTTTCTTGCACAGTGGCCATTTAAACCGGTACATGCACCATCACTCTCTAGCACAAGAAGAACCACTGCTCTATGGGGAAATTCAAATCCCCTATAATAAATCACAATTCAACTTTTATTACATCGAAAGGAGCTTCAGAAACACAGTACAATTCCTTTAATACGGAGTTCATACTTCAAAAATCCTAATACTTCAGCAAGTAGGGACAGTAGCCCCTAATTTCAGACCTTCCAGTATGCATGCTGGTACTGTGATTTCACATTTTGCAATCTAGACTTCACCAAGCCCAATGAGCTATTATAATGGCTTCCACAGAACACAAAATAAGTAACTAGGAGCTGCTGTAATAACAAGTGACATAAAAATTCCAGGGACACAAGAAATATTTAGGAAGCCTGTAAGTGCTACAAGCAACAGTGTCAATATGGCAGCATAAAACAATGGACTGTTGACCATCTATGGCATAAAGAAACAAAAGGGAAAAATCACCTGCAAGAACTCAGTTCAGTAGAGGTGCTGTTTGACATGGAACATTTAATAATCTGACACCTCTCCAGTCCTGTGGGTGACAGATTAAGTAAATTCTACTGTACGAGCACTGGGAATTGGTACAGCTTTCAGGGAATATCCTGTGAATATGGATCTTTTCCTACATGGCAATAAGAACACAAGTTATCTCTATGCAATTACATGCTGACCAATTGGTCCAGTACAGACCCTCCCATCTGTACACCAGCAAAACATTTTTATTCCCAAACGTGCAACTGTTTCAATTGGCCAGAAATAGCGACATCACCAAAAAAACTGAGCTTTCTGGACACTGGTAAAATGTTTCCAATAACAGACATATACAGATATAACTCACCTCGTCTGATTCACACTTTATATCAGGAAAAGTTATATCTCCAGGAATCTCCTCTTGTTTTATGCCTATATCCACCTCTTCATTTATAGCTATGAAATTTTCTTCTATTACATCGACGTCCCCAACTTCTGTATTGCTGAAATTATACATACTACCAGATGTTGCATTTGTCTCACTAGACGAAACTGGCAGAATGTGCAGAGGATCTGTACAGCTCTGTAAAACCAACATAACATTAATGTAATCTCTGTCATGAAAAGGAATGGTGCACACTTTCATCAAAACTAATAATACTGTAGCTGCTTTGGATATTCCCTGCATTATAACTGTCAAAATCATTGCAATGAATAATCAATGCCATGCAGAACAGTCATTCCTCAGAAGCCACCAGTTGCTCAGCTACTCATTCAATTCCCTGTCTTTACACAAAACGTCAGTTCATTACTATTTTCCCCACAGCCTGACTGACCTAATTTCTTTAGCCCATCCACCTATCTTCTGTTCTCACATATATTCTTCACTGAACAACATCCCCTTTATGGTCCACATGTTCAGTGCACTTCAAACACAATGCTGACATGCCAAAATGAGGGACAAAAGAAAAAAAAAAAAAGACTGTCAAATCAAGAAATCCCTAATCTAACGTACCGAGCTTAAATTGGCACAAACAACACCCAATAAAGCTACAACCTCAAACCTCACCAATCTTATCCTAAAGTACATTATTAAATTCCAACAACCAAACAATAAACTTAGTCCATTATGACAAACACAACCCCAACACTAAGATGCCTCTATGGAACAGGCACAAACAAAACTCTAACATAACCACAGTGGAAATGTTAATGATGTTACTGCAGTGCCTGTGTAGTAGGGTCTGAAAGAGTGAATTTCATTATCTGTGACAACAACAGATATGTCACCGTGTCTGCGGCTTGGTGTACATATACATAACGGCCCCTAAAAGCAGAGTTGATTGTTCATTATCATTATGGATTTCTGATAACCCTGTACACATGTCTCACGTCCCATTCTTTCTACATTAACCAGCCATTCAACGTCCTTCCTCTCCTCCATAATTCTAATAATATCCAGCAGTAGGTACAATTTATAAAGCTATACATCATGCAGTTTTCTCCAATTTCCTATTAGTTTCAGCCATAACAGTCTAATAACTGATGAGCACCAAAACTGTTCCCAAACCCAGTCTACAGTCAACCCTCAATGTCACAGACCAAGTGTCTCACCCGCATCTATAAAAATACTACATAAACAAACACACATGTTTATATTTCAATAGTCATGTTCTCAGAAAAAAGGAATGACAACAAAACACTATGAAGCTGTAGTGATCATCACTCCACATTAATTTCCTCTCAGTTTCTTGATTCTGCAATCTTTATTCTTGAATGCCACTCCAAAATATTTCAAATTCCCCACCCTTCAAAAATTTCAAACAATGCAACAGATAGGTCTTTTTTTTTTAAGAGTAAAATTCCCCATTGTGCCTCTGAAACACACAGTAAGAGCAGAAACGTGGCCCATCAATACACAACTTCACTGTAGCAATTACAAATGGCAACTACATGCTTCAGCTACACAGTAGCCATTATCAAGCTGTTTATGTGAGAAGTATAAAAGGAAATCATACACCTGTAGCTTACATAAGGTTAAAATTGATTAGTAGAAAGGTATATGATTATCACATGTTCACAATAAAAAAGGTAATGTAAAACATTAAACAATTAATTCATATATTTTTAAAAAATTAAAGTCAAAATCTTTAACAAAGGCCAGTGTTCTAGGCTAGTTGTGCAAGTGGTAGCAGGCAATTTGTTTGGGCAATTGTGTTGAGACGGTGGGCCAATATGGCATGTGTTCTCATATCAGCGATATTATGTGTATATCATCTATTGTATCAGGTATTTGATGGTATCAGTATATGTGATATTAGTACTAATGATGGAGTATAAGATATCCTATACAGAAATACATTATCTACCAAACAGAATTTGCATACAGTTTGCTGTGTTTTATACACAAAACTCATGACAGTTGCCTGTTGCAGCTCTGAATGTTTATTCATCACATTTATGTTTTCATACATTTAATCCTATCATGATAAAAAAAGAATTTTTTATGAGTCATTCAGTTCCAGTTTCTCTATGTGCAATTTTCACTCCATTACAGCAAACAATCCGCTATAGTAATGCAACGAAAGAGACAGCCAGCCAAACACAAGCATCCTCCCAGACCGTGTAATTTATGTGTTGAAATGTTTCTAACAACTACATCATTTAAGAACTTGCCTATACCCACTCCCACAAAAATCCATGCCTGAAATATTGACATAGCTGCCATAATCATAACACAGATAGGTAAGAGGTTATGGAGTAATGAAACCCAGTATATGGATGACATTCCATGGGTCCAACTCCGGATAACTTCCTGTCTTGGTGGCAACTATGTATTTGAATGGAAGCATTACAATGTGCTTTTAATGTAATATAATACGAGGGCAATTCAATAAGTAAGTTAAAAATTTTGATTGAAAAGAATTGAATGGGGATAATGACATACAAACAACATTTATTTTCAACATAATCTCCATACAAATTTTAAACACTTGTCCCACCGTTTCACAAGTCCCTGGAAACCTGCGGCGTAAAATTCTTTTGGTTGCTGTCGGAACCATGCGCGCACTGCTCTTTCAACTGCATCATCGTCAGGAAAGCGTTCTCCTGAAAGATGATGTTTCAAAGGGCCAAACAAGTGGAAATCGCTCGGGGCGAGGTCTGGGCTGTAAGGTGGATGTTGGAGGACTTCCCACTTGAATGACCTCAGTGTCGCTGTGGTCAGATTGGTACTATGAGGACAGGCATTGTCATGCACCAGCAACATCCCTTTAGTGAGTAGGCCTGGTCGCTTCTGGCGAATGGAGGCATGAAGTTTCATCAGAATCGTGCAGTACAAGGCAGACGTAAAGGTGTGGCCATGTTGCTGGAATTAGGTGAGCAGTACGCAATGGCAATCCCAGAACACCGTCAACATGACTTTCCCAGCTGAGGGTGTCACCTTAAACTTCTTGTGCACTGGGGACAAGGGATGTTTCCACTGCATGGAGGCACACTTCGTCTCGGGCTCATAATGGTGCACCCAAGACTCATCACCAGTGACGATCCGAGAAAGCATGTTGTCCCCTTCATCCTGGTAGCGCTGGAGATGCTGCAGTGATAAGCCCATTCTCTGGCTTTTGTGTTGTGGTGTAAGCTGGTGTGGCACCCAGCGGGAGCACACTTTGTGGAAGCCTAGCCCCTCACGCATCATGTTGTAAGCCTGGCCACATGAACAACTAATAGCGGTTGATACAGCGTTGACGGTGACCCTCCTCTCTGCTCCGATGATGTCTTCAACATGCTGCAACGTTTCCGGCGTGGCGATCTCCACTGGCCGACAGGCTCGATGTCCATCTTCGATACTTGTCCGCCCTTCCGAGAACTTCTGCACCCAATTATGGACTGCCTGACGTGACAGGCAATGTTCATGGTACATGGGCAGCATTTCTTTGTGGATATCCTCTGCTTCCATATTTTTTGCCCACAAAAAACGCACAATGCCACGCTGTTCTATTGTGGTACCTGTATTCAGTGGCGCCGCCATCTTGTAACAGCTGCTATGTCTGTACAGTTATGCACATACCAATTGTTGTGCCTCACAATAAAACTAGATAGTGCTGCTATCTAGCGGCGACAGTTTCCCGCACTTAATTAAAAAACATAGGTTGCAACTTGGATTTGTAACTTACTTATTGAATTACCCTCGTATTATATAGTGTACATCAGCACAATCGCCTTATTACATAGGGTAACACAAGGCTACAAGTTATTGACTGTAACGTAGTCATCTTCAGGCTTATATTAACAATTGTGTTACCAGATGCTATGCACACTTTGGAATCCCATCGTGTTAATATAGGCCTGAAGATGACTAGGTTATAGTCGAAACATGTAGCCTTGTATTACCCTCTATAATAAAGTGACTGTGCTGACGTACGCAACGTATGTTAATAACAGGACAGCCTGACAAAATGCTCAGAGACGTAAGAAACATTAAAGTAAGCAGAGAGCTGTCTGCTACATCAATGTGGTTTCTGGTCAGGGGTGATAATCATAACATTTCAAAACTTGTGTTTTCACTCTACATTTCAGAGTGCTTGGCCTAGGTACGAGATACAGCAAGGTCACTACTTCATCGCTCCCCCTGATCACACTTCTTGCTGAGGCAACCATAACCTGTAGGCTTGTCATACCACTGCTTAATGCAGTCTTCAGATGGTTAGTCCCTTTGCAAATCTTGTTCTCTATCACCCCTGGCATTGTAGCATCATGCTAAAACACTATACTTTTTCTTGCAGAGTGGTCATTTAAACTTGTACATGTACCATCAATCTCTAGCGCAAGGAGAACCATTGCTCTATAGGGAAATTTAAGTCCCCTGTAATAAATCACAATTCAGGTTTTAATACATCTAGGGGAGCTTGAAAAATAAAGTTCAGTTCCTTCAATATGGATCTGATACAACAGAAATCATGAAAATTCAACAGCTGAGGAAAACAGCCCCTAATTCCAGAAGCTCTGGTGCAGTACCTTCCAGTATACATTCTGGTACTGCGATTTCACATTTTGAAATCTAGAATTCACCAAGCCAAATGGCTCCCAAATAACCCAAAATAAGTAAACAAGCAGTTGCTGGCACAACAAGGAACATGATAATAACAATTCTGGAGACACTAGAAATAATTAGGAAACCTGGAAGGGGTACAAGCCAGATTATCATTATGGCAGCACGCAAGATTAGATTGTCGACCACCTAAGGTAGAAAGAAACACAAGGAAAAATGTCCTGTAAAAATTTAAGGTCAGTACAGGTACAGTTTGATAAATGGAATACTTAATAATGTGGCACCTCTCCAGTCACGTAGGTGCCAGTTTATACAAATTCTACTGTACATGCACTTGAAATTGGTCTAGCCTTTAGTAAATAACCAGTGGATATGGTTTATTTCTT
>Ga0136643_10020470_pt1 | contig 10006 bp, 11 predicted proteins | sample TergutLab28metaG_FD_96883 | JGI IMG/M metagenome (GOLD analysis project Ga0136643, IMG submission 96883) | Labiotermes labralis P1 segment gut microbial communities from Petit-Saut dam, French Guiana - Lab288 P1 (version 3) (version 3) | ecosystem: Host-associated > Arthropoda: Insects >... | reverse complement strand
TGAGGTCAATTGAGGAGCTACTTGAATGAAAAAAGTAGCGGCTCCAGGTCTAGAAAACAGAGATTAACGGCTGTGAGGACCCGTTGCGCTGACCACGTGACACCCCTCTATCCGCAAAAGTTGTCACTAACTTCGCCGACCGGCGGCGGCCGCTCTGTCGGAATAGTTCGCGTGCGGACTAAGGCCACGGAGTTTAGTTTTAATATATATATACACAACAAATTAGCACTGAAAGGTAAGTTCTGTAAAATAGATCGTGTTACTTTGGCGGTTTAAACAGATTGATCTGACTACACATTATGTAACGGAATTAATTTACAAAAAAAAAAAACCAAACCAAGGTAGAAATTATGGTCAGGCATATTGGCTGTACTGTAAATATCGTCGAAGAAAGCGAAAGTAATTTGGTAACAGTTAATAATAATAATAATAATAATAACAATGCAAACCCAGTTCCACAAAGCCATATTGTGGTAAGCGGGGCTCTACTGCAACTGACCCTATCATCCCTAGCTACTCGTCGGACAGCGATGAAGGAACGGAGCAATCAGCAAAACCCAAAAAACACGAACGAAGAGCAGCTATTCTTCGAGACTAGGAATGGAAACATCAGGAGTAGCGGGAAGCCGAGTACTGCTAAGGCTGAAGAAGGTTACTGCAACGAGGCAACTCAAAGTGGACCATTCCCTCACAATCAAAGCAACCAAGCCCAAAATACAGTGGAACATACAGAGGTAAAACAAAGAAGGGCTTGGACAAAAGAAGAAATAAGAGAAGTAAAATGGTGCTATATATTGCAGACAGCATTTTACAGAAAATTACAAGAAAGTGTATGAAATATGGAGACAACGTAACCCAGAATGCAGAGTGTACATGGATACCAAGAAACTATTGAACCAGATGAATTATATTATGAAACACAAAAAGATAACGGAGATGGAAGTTGAGGAAATAAGGAGGGAACTGCAAGAAAGTCAGAGAAGTCACCTAGAAGAAAAAGAAGAAGAAGGACTAGAACACTCGGGGACCATAAGGAATGGTGAACAGAAGCCGGACGCAGCATCTACAACAAAAGAAGAAAAGGAATCAGATTCACAAACTAAAAAAAAAAAATTGGAAGTACATATTATCAGGTGACACAAATAGAAATTGACAAGAGACCAAGATTAGAGAAACTCCAAAATATGTTTAAAATAAAATCAATAATGCAAACGGCAAATAAAGCAATGGAAGAAATACTAGATGGAAAAGATCTAAATATTACTGAGTTAAACCACCTCATTTACGCAGCAGCAACGTTTATTACAGAAGAAATAAATGGAACAGGAGAGTATAAACTGGAAACACAGAGATCAAAAACACCTCCGTGGGTTAGATGCATACAGGGGAGCATAAATGGTATCAGAAAGGAACTGTCAGCTTTGGTGGAAATAAAAAGGGATAAGAGAAAGGTAGAGAACGTAAAAAGAACCAGATTATTTAAGAAATATAAAACAGAGATGAAAGAAAATTTGGATCAAGTGATTGAAGAGCTTAAACAAAAGGTTTCAGCAAAGACGCAAAGTTTATCTAGATACAGGAAAAGACAAAACCAGTATTACCAAATAAGCTGTTTAGGACAGGCTGCAAGAAATTTTATAACTGTCTCAGGCAGACATATTTCTATGTGAAAAATGCACCAGACAAAGGGGAAGTGGGGAACTTTTGAGGGAAATATATGGGAAATAAGTTCAACATAACGGAAAAGCGCACTGGATTGAAAACCAGTATCAAGAAAATCCAAGCATGGAATGGAGCCCAGTATGTGAAAAATACTTTGCAGATGTACTAAGAACAACGCTAAACTGGAAAGTTCCTGGAAGAGACCAAATAGCAAATTTTTGGCTTAAGAAACTTACAGCAACACACAAACATACAACTGCACTTTTTAGCAAACTGATTGAAGACGATCAAATACCGGAGGGGTTAACGGCAAGAGTAATATTTCTTATTCCAAAAAACGGGAATACTGAAAATCCAAAGAATTACAGACCTGTGACCTGTTTTCCTACAATATACAAACTTATGACAAGTATTATAAGCAGGTGTATTAAAAAATATATGGATGATGAAAATTTGATGCCAAAAGAGCAGAAAGGGTGCTGCAGCGGATCAAAAGGATGCAAAGATCAGCTGCTAGTTTCAAAATCAATGCTACAGAAATGTAAACGCAGGTAAAAAACTGTGTATGGCATGGAATGCCATACACAGTTTTATCAGAAAGCTTTCGACAGGGTGCCACACAGCTGGATAATCAAATCCCTAGAGTTAATTGGGATCAATAATAAAGTTATATCATTCACCAAGAAAGTCATGAGCTACTGGGGAACATGTAAGCGCCTACACACAGAAAATAAGCTAATAGAAACAGAAGACATAAAAATACAATGTGGAATATTTCAACGAGACTCAATATCACCACTGCTATTTTACATTTGCTTAATCCGTCTCAATGAACAACTGAATAGGTTGAACACAGGATACGAAGACCACACAATAAAGACGAAAATATCACACCTACTTTATATGGATGATTTGAAGTTGATTGGTAAATCAGAGGAAGAGCTCCAAAAACAGATACAAACTATGAGAAACTTCAGTGATGATATCCATATGGAATTTGGGAAAAATGTGCCAAGATTGCATTTAAAAGAGTCAAAATATTTCAATCGCAAAATTTAGTAATTGACATCAACAGAGAAATACAAGAGCTGGAACAGGGAAAAACGTACAAGTACCACGAGATTGAGGAAAGTGAAGGCATGCAACATTAACAAATGAAAGAAAGATTGAAACAGGTTCACAGCAGGAGATTAAGAATGATACTGAAATCTGAACTGAATGCCAGGAATAAAATTACAGCAATTGGAGCGCTAGCTGTCCCAGTGTTGAGATGCAGTTTTGGTATAATTAACTAGAGAACTGAAGGAATAAAAAAGATTGATAGGAAAACTAGAAAGATGCTAGCAATGTATAAAATGCATCACGCAAAAGCTGACATAGACAGGCTATATGTAAAGAGGAAAGGAGGAGGGATAGGACTGGTACAAATCGAAACAGCATATAAAGCAGAAATAATTTATATTGCAGAATATCTTAACAAAAATTGTAAATAAGACCAGTTCGTAAATATTGTTAAAATCCACGAAAGCACTCAACCAAATATGAACTCAATAATTAAGAAAATAACAAAGATTACAGAGGAATTAAGTCAACCAAATGAGAAGAGTGACGCAGAACGGGATGGAATACAACACACAAAGACAAGATTGGGAGAGTCCCTAAAAAATGGAAAAACAAAGTAATGCATGGGCAGTACATTAGAAATATAGATAGACAGCTTATTGGTGAAGAAGACAAGTTCCTCTGGCTATCGAAGGGAGACCTTAAAGCAGAAACTGAAAGTGAAATAGTGGCAGCACAAGACCAGGCGCTACAAACAAAATATTATGCGACAAAAATATTGAACACAGAGACAGATAGAAAATGAAGACTTTGCGAACAATTTGACGAGGCAATAGACCACATAATATCAGCATGCCCAATACTGTCAAAAGAAGAGTATATAAAAAGACATGATAGAGTGTGTGCACAATTACACTTCAACATATGCAAGGAAGCAGGGGTACAATTGGAAAAAAAAACACTGGTATGAACTTGTGCCAAAATCAGTAGACACAAGTCAAGGAGGTAAGGTAACCATATTGTGGAATCAACAAGTACAAACAGACAGAACTATCTCCAACAACAAACCAGACATTATAGTCCGTGATAATGAAAAGGTAACGTGTATGTTAATAGACGTTGCAATCTCAGGAGACAGAAATGTGATTAAAAAAAAAGCTGAGAAAACTCTAATATATAAAGACCTTACTATAGTAATAAAGCGCATGTGGAATGTAAAAACAAAGGTGATACCAGTAATAATAGGGGAAACTGGGACTATTTCGAAGTCATTCAGAAAATACGTGAGCAACATACCAGGAAAACATGAAGTTAAGGAACTACAGAAAACAGCCATAGATTCAACACTGAAACTAACTGTACAAGCATCATGAATAGTAACAACAGAATAGCTGCAACATTGCTAGGAACATGGTTTGTCTCAGGAATATGAGTATAAATATCCTGCATAACGGAAATGATGATGATTATGATAATGATAAATCACAGGCGTAACAGTCCGTGGTCGAGCTGTGATTTACACCAAGAAAATTGAATGATCCCTCCCGACAAGATTTTTATCGAGTTTCAGAAACTCCCTTCGTCACAACCTATAATGCAAATCGAATTTCTGAAGAAAACTTGATAATTGTTCCTAAGCAGTTAGGGTTGGCAGGAGATGTATTTCACTGATATTTTATAACAGCAAATAAATCCCGATCAGTATATCGGTGTTTCGGTGCATTCAGACAGTTAACACTGAGTGTCTGAGAGGCGCTCGGCAGAAAACGTTAAGCTGTACGATATAGGACATGTTGTGTTGTAACACCGCTGTCCACGCGACAGAATGAAATAATAATTTCCTGACCAACGTCGTCATATTCATGCAATGTCCTACTAGGATTCCACACCCAGTGAAATATACGCACGTGCAAATCAAGGTATTAAAGTGTGTTGTAGTTCGCAGTTCGTCTACACAGTTTAACTGTATTTCTTTTGTACTGATGCCACCGAACTTAACGGTCAGGTTGGTATTACTGCTGCTTAGTATTCTCGAATTTCCGGGTTTGCATCTCGGCCCGGAAATCGTTCACGTTCTATGATATTATTCGTGATTTTCCTCAGGTCATGTGTGATAATTTAATATCTGAAATTTCGGAAGGTAATTTCTTTTATCTCTTTGGGAAATTAAGGTTTATGGCTTAATATATCATTGTTTTTTTAAAATGCGGAAATTTTCTTCGGTGTCTGCTCTAAATCGTCGCTATGTACATGCATAGATGTGGCATTAAGATCCAAATTGTAAAAGTTCTTTAGCTGTAGACAGAAAACACAGCTCGTAACTGGAGAATTAAGCTATTGGCTTATTCAATTCTGACTATGTCTACCCCGCTAATACGAAAGGGAATGCGGAAATGATATGGGGTCAGGTCATTGGTAGCAATTGTATGATCGTTAAGCTAAATACTTAACAACACGTAGCTCCACATATTCCCCTCCTAAGTTGTACATCGCTGCGATCTCCATTGAAGCTCCCGAATTGTTATACAGAACCCTTCTTTACGGCTGTTGCGATACCGCTCATGGACAGGCGCCAGTGCAGTTGCCTTGCCACTGCTGAAGCTCCGTATCCAGCCGGACACAGTGCTGCCTGCAGACGCTATATTTCCACATACTGCACATAAACGACAGCTCAGTATCTGACGGTTTAACGTCTTCTTTCCACAGGAATCACGTGGTTAGTCTCTGCCCATGAAAATCCCTCTCCAGTTTGCGATTTTTGTCCTTCCTAATCGACCATTAGGCTTGGTAATGAAGCATCGATTTTTCACAGGCATGCTTGAAAAGGGCAATTCCGTGGTGGATAGATGTACCAAGTCTGCAGTATCAGATGATAATTCGCGCGTTGTGACAACTTGTTGTTTGCTGAATCAGTAGTCACTGAACAGTCTTTTCCGAACTTCCGTCGTGCGTCTGCAAATTTTGACAGACGTTGCAGATACTTGTTATGCACATAATTCCTAAATTGATTCCCCTGGCTCGTAGTTGTAAATTTAAGCACAGATATGGAAGACGTGTGACGTTATGAAGTGGCTACGCTGTGTTCGTGGTTTACAGTTTTCATTATTGGTACGATATATTAGTCATTGCATATTTTCATTTTGCATGATTGTCGCGGCCCTGATCAGTATTCGTGTAAAGATATGTGACCATTAAACTCTAGGGACAGAGCTTAGTATCATTGCGAAGTACTCGTAGACCGCTGCACCTTGGGGACTAAAATAGGAGTGGATCTGTGTCGCAGGCATTAAAGTTCATTTGAGTAAATCCACTTTACAAAATCAACCTAATATACACTGGAATATACGTACACACAGCAGATGCACAAATTCTCCTCTTAGTCCATTTACACTGTGCAACGCAATGTAAGCAACTGTGGTTTAACCTACTAACATGTATAGACACCAAACTTGAAAACCATTTGGAGAATATTTATAGAATAGTAGGCGATTTTGTACATCTGTTGCTTATGTATTCTAGTGCATGTAAGGTTGGTTTTTATAAGTTGATTTTTGCACTGTGCACTGTACATGCAGTATGAAAATCGTGTAAGATTCGTGAAGTTTCAGTTTTCCGAAGCGCCTTGCAAGTGGCGTGTGAAGGGGGTGCAAAATTGATATAAGTTTTATCTACGTTAGTAATTCAAATATTTCCGTATTGAGATAAATATGATACGATATTTATTTACTGCATTTGGGTTTCCATCTGGTTTGGTCCTTACACTTGTACAAAAAAGGAAAGAAACACAATACAGATCACAGAACACACACAATAGCAAGCAAGACATATAAAACAATAAAAATAAAAACAATAACAACAAGTAAGACGGTTTGAAACAGGGCAAATGACGAATGACGTGGAACAAACAATTGAAGGGCAAATGTGCAAACAATACAACCACATTGTGTACAGTAACACTCATACATAACTAAATAAATGCTACATTCCACTCCACTTCATTTCACTTCAGTTTAGTTTCCTTCTTTTTCTTCCCTTCCGTTCACTGCCCTTCACTCCCTTCTTAATCGTTTCATCACCCACTTAAATTCCCTTTACTTATAAACACTTGTCTAATTCTCTGTCTGAAACTATTTGTTTTGTAAGGGAATGTCGCTTAACACATCTGCAGGTAGGTGGTTCCAGAGCTTTATGGTCCTGTTTATAAAAGAACATTTCCAAATATCTTTCCTTTTTTCGTAACACTAATTTTCCGGTTATGATCTTCCCTGCTTAGGTAGCATGGTCCTTGTAACCTGCCCCCAGTAGCCTTCCATGCCCATTCTCCGGTATACCTTTTGAAGAGGGCCAACATGCGAGCTATCTTTCTACGCTGTACCAAGGTTTCCCAGACCGACTCAGTCGTACCAGTTGCAAATTCCGGCACTTGCTTTTCCACCCGATCTGACGCTATTACCTGAACTTCCCTGCATAGATCCCAACATTCAGCTCCGTATTCCAGAATCGGACGCACTAGTAATGCGTAAGTTAAGCTTTTCGTATAACCGTTTCTCGTTTTCTATACTTAGATACACGCTAGGGTGTCTTTCACACTGTTCGCGGTGTTTCCCTATCACTGTCTTTGAACGAATACTTGTTACTTGGAAGAAGTTCATCCATATTCGACCGTTTATGAACTTAGGAATAAACAGCGTTATTAAATAAAACACGAGAGAAGCCCCAAATTTGTAAGTACGGAGGCCTGCTTTCAATCAGTACTGTTTCATTTGGGATTTATGGTGGAGATAGTGGTACTGAAGGAGTCCTTTGGTTCTGCCCTCAGTCCGTATCACCCCACCGCAATTCATTGCACTTTCAATCATCTATCACCGATGTCATATAATCTTAATTGGTGTCAGTGTCATTGACACATTTAAAAATAATTAAATTATAATGTTTCAGTCCTCTCATATCTTCATTTTATTTATGTCTTTGCTTTTGGCCCATCTTTGCTCCGTTCTGCTGCATGTTCAGTAACATCAAGTCGCCGATCACCCTTCAGTGTGTGCGGGTAAAACAAATGTTGCACTGACATCGTAACTGAAGCCTTTCAATAACCGGTGTCACTGAACGTCACCGGCATTGACGGTTGAACCAACTGACATAATTAAGACCGATTTTCAAACTCTTCATTTCTTACTCCTTCATTCGCAATTTTCTGTTTACACTTTTCTTCCCAGCAGCCTCTAAACTGTTAACGGTTGTGCAGAAGGACGTTTTTTGTCCTTCACAGTCACAAGAATTCATTGAACACAAATCCCAGCAGTTCTAAGCGTCTGGAAAGCGACGTGTGAACGGGGTCTGTGACTGTCGTCCTTTTGAACTGGTGCCTGTGAACTTCTGAATTAGATATGGACCAATATTCTTCACTGTATTTCCTCTAATATCAAAAGTCACGTTCATACGTTATTTACTGTAGCAAGATTCGTGCCTCAAACGTTTGGGAAAGAGGGCCAAGTGAAGAGAAAAAAATATATTAGCGGACCGATGCAAATAATACACCTCATTTCTGATTGTGTAGGAATGCACATAAAACAATTATTCGTAGAAATAATATTTACATTTTGTGTCCAGTTTTAGAAATTTAGGTTAGGTTTTTGGGTTGCAAGTGTAGAAGGACCACATTTTGCACATCTCTGATAATCGATTTGTGTATTGTAGCGCGTTCAGATAAAATTATATATTCTAAAAAGGTAAAATTTGTGAGTGGTTAATTGTGCTCAGGACAATTAAGGATGGAGGTGAAGGGTTCGTCAATCTCTGCACTAGATGGATTTTAAGTGAATAGCTTTACCTCAGGCATGTTTGGCGCTGGGCAGTACCCACTGGCACACTTTGGATAAGAGGAGAGCCGGATTCCAGATCCACAATGGACTGCTTTCAGTGGAGTTTCTCAGTGTGTGCAGTAGTGTCTTCTGCTCTCGCGCCTTAACTTTTTCCTATACATAACTGTACTAACAAGACCGAATAAATACAGATTACAGTCGTCTGTGTTTTAACATCTTTTTGGTTCATAGTGATATGGACTTTTCGGAGTGACATGCGTCTCCAATTAGATTTGAAGAAATTTGCTCCTTTTAAGGATGAAGTTATTAATTACTTTAGCTTTATCTTGGGCCCGTTCCTTCAACTGTGAATATGGTGGCATCTTGTATACAATAATTTGATAGACGTGGGTGTTACAAACAACAGTGTGAAATGACAGTAGCATGTTTCTACACGGTATCCGAAACGTCCACTGCAGGCTGAAGGGAAGTGGCTGCTTGGAAGACCGAGACCTAATGGGTTGATAATATTATATATTGAATAGATTTATTGTGTACTTTAAGGTGTAAGCGATATTTAAGTGTAAAATACCAACAGAGATTACCAAATGACGTAATAGGAACCTGAGATCTGCCCTCTACTGGGATATTAGCAATGAACAGTGATAATTCCTTGCCGATGTTTCGGGACCAGCTATCGGTCCCATCTTAAAATGTCAAGAAATTCAGGAAGAAAATCTAATTAAAGATACAGACCAACACCGTGCTTAGGGTTGGACAATTGAGCTGTGCCCACAGGGCCCAGCTCAAAGGTCATTCCTATGCGGAAGTTTTACATCGCGAACTTTGTGTCCTGTCATCACTATCCTTGGGTTATCGTCCGGCGATTGGATGCCGCGAGTGGATGAAAGGATTAGGGGCGGTTACAGAGAGTTTACCTAAGGGGCAACTGAAACCCGGTCTCGCAGTCTTACAGTTACCACTGCTACTTCTACAACTACTTTTTCGTCTTCATTACCGACGGGCTGGCCAGCCGAGAAGATCCAATCCGCTGAGTTGTTCGCGCTGGCAACGGGACCGGCGGTCTGGTATGAACGTGAGTTGAAAATTTGCTCTTTGGTTTAGTATTTCAAAAATATGACGCGTTTCGGTCATTGGGTAGTTCATACTGGTCGTCGGCCCCGGGGGCCAGGGGTAAGGCTAAAGGGCCGTTTTCTTTCTTGGTACTCCATTAAGTTTAGTTTGTATCTTGTGTACAAGTCATTCTGACTTTTGTACGGGCCTAAGTATTTGTGTGATCAGGCACGTTTTGTAACGCTCCTGTTGTAATGGAGTTGGCTCTGTTGTGTGAGTCGTACGGTAGTCTGAGATTGCGTAACGTTGTAATGGAAGCTTGTGAGTAGCTTGAGGCGAGGGCCTGTTGATACACCCGGCCAGTGTATCGTATGTTACGTAAGGAGACTACGAGTGTTAGATGATTC
>Ga0136643_10020462_pt1 | contig 10008 bp, 4 predicted proteins | sample TergutLab28metaG_FD_96883 | JGI IMG/M metagenome (GOLD analysis project Ga0136643, IMG submission 96883) | Labiotermes labralis P1 segment gut microbial communities from Petit-Saut dam, French Guiana - Lab288 P1 (version 3) (version 3) | ecosystem: Host-associated > Arthropoda: Insects >... | reverse complement strand
TACAGTGTTGCAGCTATTCTGTTGTTACTATTCATGGTGCTTATATCGTTAGTTCCAGTGTTGAATCTATTGTACTTTTACATTAGTACTTTCCGCAGTATGTGTGCAGTGCCCAATATGGCTCTTTTCTGGAGTTCCTTAACTTCATGTTTTCCTGGTATGTTGCTCACGTATTTTCTGAATGACTTTGAAATAGTCCCAGTCGCCCCTATTATTACTGGTATCACCTTTGGTTTTACATTCCACATGCGCTGTATTTCTATTGTAAGGTCTTTACATTTTTTAATCTTCTCAGCTTCCTTTTTAATCACATTTCTATCTACTAAGATTGCAACGTCTATTAACATACATGTTCCCTTTTCATTATCGCGGATTATAATGTCTGGTTTGTTGTTGGGGATAGTTCTGTCAGTTTGTATTTGTTTATTCCACAATATGGTTACCTTGCCTCCTTGACTTGTTTCTACTGATTTTGGCACACGTTCATACCAATGTTTTTTGTCCAATTGTACCCCTGTTTCCTTGCATATGTTGAAGTGTAGTTGTGCACACACTCTATCATGTCTTTTTATGTACAGTTCTTTTGCCATTATTGGGCATGCTGATATTATGTGGTCTATTGTCTCGTCAAATTTTTGGCAAAGTCTGCACTTGCTCTCTGTCTCTGTGCTCAATATTTTTGTCGCATAATATTCTGTTTGTAGCGCATGGTCTTGTGCTGCCACTATTTCACTTTCAGTTTCTGCTTTTAGGTCTCCCTTCGATAGCCATACGAACGTGTCTTCTTCACCAATAAGCTGTCTATCTATATTTCTAATGTACTGCCCATGCATTACTTTGTTTTTCCATTTTTCCTTTAGGGACTCTTCCAATCATATTATTAATATTATTATGCGTAACAGAGTCGGCGCTGCAGACATCCTCAGCTAATTTAAGTACTGTTTTAAAGCAACCAAGTTGCACAAAAAATTGATTTATAGCTTCATATTAGATCTAATAAATAGAAAGCCTAAATATCTTCAGTTTTCTTCTCCATTAGAATATCATAACATTATGCTCAACAGGCCCATACACCAATCTGTATTCTAGATGGTAGATTTCAACCCTTCCTCATCTGTGAACAGAATGTTCATATTCGTATACATAAAACAAACTAAATATTAGGATAACTTTGCTGTTATATATGTGTGTGTGCTGTACCTCCTTGTTTCCATATCAAAGCGTTTAATTTTGAGGCTCACATGTAAAGACACGCTGACTTGCATTAAACATTTAGATTTAGTACAACGTCAATGCAGATATTTTACTTCATACACACACTCTAGTGTGCGAGTCCACAAACGCAGTGATGTGCGTTTCATTAGTGTCTATGTATACATGCTGCCTAATCGCCCGTCTCCTATGAATGTCCCCACAGTTCCTGGATATTCATCATGTAATCTACATGTGTTCATGTTTACGACACCCATTGTAACATATCAATAAAAACCCGCATATTTCATGGCGACAAATACAGCACCGTGAGATTTCATAGTTTTACGAGAATCTTGATAAGTTAAAACCAACCTTTATCTGATCATATCGTGTAGGACACAAATCACACTTACAAAACCCAGCGGCCATTAGCACGTTGATAAATAGTGAACTCACACACAATAGAATCTGACGCTTGCAACGTCATCATCACTGTCAGATGCCAACGTGATATGCTGCTCACTTTCTGTATGCCATTTAAGAAATATTTCAATTCTGCATTCTTAAATCATTAACATTTTTACCTGCCAATCGTGACCACATAAACAACATATTACAATGTATATATGGTAACTATATACTCAAGACGACGCACCAGGAATTGCGCTTCAAAACTGCATTTACCTTGGTATGACAGCAATGTAACAGTCACGGTATGTGTCTAAAAGTTTTCAGGGTCTCCCATTGTAAATTCTACTCTCGTTGTCCCGTTACACTTTGTCAGACTTTGAAGCGCAATTTGGCACAGTACGTCGCTGTGGTGTAACGGTGTGTGCTGTGATAACAGATGCCGTTATGCCGCGGGCATTCACTGACTCACTGCGGCGCCTTCATTTTCTCTGCCGATATTGCGACACTAAAAGCCCTAATGTCAACACCTGCCACACTGTCCCGGTACTAAGTTCGCATCTATTATTATTGTGTTACTGTAACCTCGACCTACCTTGCATCAGATTTTCCAAAATTCCCGCACCAGTCGATGAGGAATCTAAAAAAAAAATAATAAATTGTAAGCTCTGTTAGCTTCACTCAGAATTCTTGATTTTAATCTTTCGCCGCGTCCTGTATGTAATATGTTTTCTTTTGGGTAATTCCCCGGCGTCACAATGCTAATAGCCGACGTTTCGGAACCCTCTATCAGTTCCATCTTCATAGGCAGGTGCATACTTCATCCACCTGCCTATGAAGATGGAACTGATAGAGGGTTCCGAAACGTCGGCTATTAGCATTGTGACGCCGGAGAATTACCCAAAAGAAAACATATTATTCACTCAGAATATTTTCACATCTAGTGTCTTAGCGCTTTGATTAGCAACACTGTAAGTTAATACCATTATATAGCGTCCATAGCCAGACAGATTAGTATGGCTATGGTGCACTGGCAGGGAAACCCGAAATACTTCAATACATACATGTCTCACTACTTCTGCTTCCACCACAAACCCTCATCGACTACTCAGAAATGGAACATGGTATTCGCAATAAGCAGCCAAAGACTACAATAGAATCTCGGGTTGACAGCCGCATCACGTAGTTCAAACACACCAAAGGTTTGGAGACTTCAAGCCCAGGACTGAACTATGTACAGTTTTTAGGTGAGTTCGCAAATTTGCGAAAAGCGACTATCAGCTTCATCCTGTTTCAGCTCCCCCCCCCCTCAATTAATCCATAGACCCTTAATATAATTTACGGACGCCAGGGGGCAGTGATATATATACAAAAAACAATATAATAATAATAATAATAAAATAGTAGCAAAAATGAATATAACAAACAGGAAGACAACATAGACAAAGATGCCGTTAAAATTAGGAGTCGAATAGACCCAACAGACACGCCCATTCCTACATCTGAGCTGGCGTCATGCAAAACAAAATACACATGATCCACTAGTCGCCAAATCACCATGACTGACACTTGCTGCACAGACAGACGGACATCGTCCTCCATTTCTGTCTAACCCGATTATATCAGCAAAAGAAAAAAACTCGGTAGGCCCAGTTTGATTCTAGGGCCTTCGCAGAATTTCGCTGATTATTTAGTTAGTATTTTGCATCTAATGAGATTATGCTTCATTTTATTTTGTTCCAGATGACAATTCTACTTCTGCTGCTCTTTACACTTCTACGCCTGGGAACAACACTTCCCGACATGGACGATAACATGGTGTCGACTGACGAGGAGTTACTCCGAGCTCTTCTTCAGCGGGTGACTTCACTTAATCTAATTACCTTTGATTAAATTTTAAAAAAAGTTAAATTACACCAAATTCAACTACAGCAATTTACATGGTTAAATTCTGAGAAATTAGGTTCTCACGGCAGTGAAAATCAATATTACGTATTCTGCTATACGACGCCGTGTAGCTTGCTAGGTAAGTGCCAAAGGTTTGGAGGAACTCGCCTTTCAAATTAGATTAATACAGGGTCCTGAAGAGTGAGGCAGCAGGGACCTCCGAAAATTTGGTGTCTAGTATATACTTAAATATACGATGTCACAATCCAGAATACCGTCCTATTAGAATCAAGTCAATCCGTGCTTACGTTGAAAAATAAGAAGATATATCCAATGTTTTACACAAATAATTTATGTAAAAAAATTCTTCAAGATGCCTTTACATGTTTCGAGCACTATGTTCTCGAAACAAGTAGAGACATTTAATAAACTTATTATAAAACAAGATTTTGTGCAACAAGTTGGTTAATTACTAGGGTTATACTGCGATGTACGGTCAGCAAAACATCAAAATTCTGCAAGATGTGGAGGTCACAGGTTAACGTTATGTCGCCAACTAATCAACCTTCAGATTAACACAGGTTAACTCAGTCATCAGTATTTAGGAACTATGATATGAGATAAAACAAGAATGGATAAAATATGAAGCTGGCTTTTTCTCCAGTCGGACTGGAAGAGGTACAAATAACTGAATGTTTCCTTCAGTTTCTGCAAGTACACCACATAGATCATATACTTGGTACTGCTACACTACAGCACTCTGAATTTACCGCCTCATAAGCTGCTACAAGTGATAACAGGCACGCTGTAATTAGCAAGGTATTCTTTCGGATTCGGTAGTTTACATTTCCCGGAGTTAAAGAAGCAGAGTGATTTTGGGCACATTTTTTCAGAAGAAAACGCTCCGCATTAAGCGGGAAAATGTATTTTTAATAATATAAGAATGTTTATTTCAAATTTGCCAGTTTAGATCAAAAATATTTCATTTTACATATATTTGTCAGTTTTGTAAATTTCAGTACTAATATTATCGGTAATTCATAATATGTAATTGTCTGTGCCACGCAGATGGAGAGGGGACGTAAGTCTGCAGGCGTTCCTAAACTCGACCCCTGATAAAGGTGGGAGGACTGCTTCACGTTTTGTTTGCTTTGCCTCTGATGGAGCAAGCCATCAGTATCGTTTTTATGCGATGTGCGGTACAACGCCTAGCTATCCTCGGCGCTACGAAGTGACGTCCAAGGTTTCAAAACCCACTCTCGGCCCCAGCGATTCACTAAAGTGTCTTAGCTCTCAAAAGTCAATGTTAGTTCGGGTGGTGCGAGGCTCAAATTTCTTGCAGCTGACTGGCTAACGTGAATGCGGGGGGAGGCCGTAATTTTACTCAGTCCCTCCAGGCAAATATAGGTATCGTACCCTAAATCAGACCTTTGTTTCATGTCCTTTTTAATGCCTTATTCGCTGCCATCCAGTCATGCAAGCTATATGGCCTAGGCTACTGCCGTCCTTGTTAAATCGACGTACACAGATTAATAACATCCTTAAACAAATAAAATTGGTCATTCAGTCAACATAACATCATAACATACAAACAAAATCAGAAACGTTACGCTCACCACTTCCAAACCCTTCCCAATTCGCCTCCATTCATTAATTATCCTGTCATCAGCGCGCCATAAAAGACTACCCTGATATATATAGAGTGTGTCGTAGAACAAAATCAATATGGTAAATAAATAAATATATATATATAAATATAAATCTGTATGTTGTGATATGTACAAGTAAATAAACGATAAAGATGTTTAAGGAATATCAAAACTCAAATTCCTAACTTTCTAAATAAAATGTACAGAATTGACACGAACTGCGAAATTAGCTGTGTAAGTTGATTGGCAGTGAGCAATTGAACGTGGGTGGAGTACTTGACCTGAGCTCGCTGAGCTGCGTTGGCAGGGCACATTCAGCCCGATCATGTCACTCGTCCAAACTCAAGTTATCGGCTCCAGCAACGATCATCACTTCGATTATGGAGCAATCTAACACACTTCTACATGACCGAAGTAACATAACTAACCAGTCCTGAAAACTACTCAGGTACGCAGATGGACATACTTCTTCTGTCTTGAAGTACATTACTGTATATGAGGGCCACCTATTAATTAAATTACCGGGAAAACAAGTCACTGCAAATACAGAAAGTATTCAGTACTGATATTCCAGACATTCACATTATTCATTTACTTATTTTTACATTTTTATCGTGACAACGGGAGACCGCGGTAGCACAGTGGTTAAGATGCTGTGCTACAAATTGGAAGGTCGCTGGTTCGATCCCAGCTGGTGTCATTGGAATTTTTCATTGACATAAAATTCTTCCGATCGCACTATGGCCCTGCGGTCGACTCAGCCTCTAACAGAAATGAGTACCAGGAGTATTTCCTGGGGGTAAATGTGGCCGGTGTGTAAGGCTGACAACCTTACTACCATCCTGTGCTGTTTTCATGAAATCTGGGAACCTTAACTTCCTGGAGCACTCTGGGCCACTGCAGGCCTGTAACGGGACTGATTTACCTATCCTGGCAACGACGCTCATAGTTGTTAAAATTATATAGTACAGAATAATATGATTAGCGAAAGATAAACAGGAACGAATTCGGAAGGAAAGGGTTATGATCTAAATTAAGGTATTCTTTCGTGTTTTTCCGGGAAAGATCTGCCGTCTTTTATCAAAGCACAAACAACTCACTGTATGCTTGCTAGCGAGCAGACAGCAGTATCTGTTTGACATATGCCTGTTGCTGTATGTACAGTCATGACCTCCTGATGATGGGGGGAAAGACCGTCCGAAACATGTAGAGTTATTCCAAAAAACAAAATAAATTTGAGACATTGGTGCATCTGATTGGTTTTATTACAGAAATATATTAATGATGCACGGCCCTATGACCGTGAAAGTCAAAAAGGTTACTCACGCTGTGCCTTCGTGGCACGTTATGGGCTGAACGTTACCTTTAACTTTTACATTTATATAATCATAGTGGTATTATTATTATTATTGTTATTATTATTATTACATAATGCCAGCGTACATAGATGAGTTTGTGTTGCTAATTTTATGCACGTCACACCCTAGGAGAGAGGCCGTCCAGCGAAGCAAGGTCAGCCAGAGGTTGAAGACTTTCTGGGGTTACCGTCCGATGAGGAAGGCTACAACGAAATGAAGACGCATATCGCTTTGGGACTCCCCAGCACCAGTGGCACTCGCTATTACATCTCTGATTTCTTCCCTGGTAGGAAACATATCAGCTGTCACATGAAGCATATGGGATAATTGTACTCGGCTCAAATTATTCACAATAAGATACTGAGGTCATTAACTTAGAGTCCGTGATGTCTAATTATTCTCGAAAACGACCTTTCATAACAGGGACTTTAGACCAGGTACGAAATACGACTAAAATTCTAGTCGAAGTTAAGTATCAGACTGCTGTGTTATCCCTTGAACACACGCTCATATAGCATAGTGAAGATGGATGCCTGAAAAAACAGATGCACAGTTAGTCCGGCAATTTGTACAGACTTACGGAACCAATGGCTCATTACCGTCCTTGAAAGATCCCGTCACTACCCTATTAAATATCTGTCAGATAAATCTAGAGAAATCTACTTGCTTAAAATCCAGTAGTATTACCCTGCCGTCTGGTCAACCCGACGCCAGCAACTCGTCTACAGTCTGAACCATTCAAATCCATCTATCCGTCCTTCCATTCATCCATTCATCCATTCATCCATCCATCCATTCACGCTCATCAAGACACACACACACACACGCGCGCGCGCGAAACATAGTATTCCGCAATAAATGTAACCCGCTTACAACCAGACTAGGCCGTGCAGACACAATTTAACAACTTCGACTTCTTCAGAAGCCCACACAGGCCCATAGTGAACTGTTTTACCATAACCGTAATCTCTACAACACACAGCATATATTTTACCTTTTAAATTTTAAATTTTCAAAAATGTTTTATGTAATTCAGTTGTTAGATATGTTTCTGCTATTTGTAAGCATAGTTTGGATCCCAACATGTATACAGCATTCAATGACTTGATTCCAAAGAAGGCCTGATGAAGACCCTATTAAGGGCCGAAACTTGCAGCCTCCATACAACAAATGATGTTTTTGACGTATACTGTTTTTATATTTTAATATTTAAACAATTTAACACCTGTAGGCTATTTACAATTGCAAGTTCATTCAGCAGCAGAGCCAAACGATTTGCAAGCAGCTCACTGGTATTTATCACAATTTATTTCAAAGGCTAGAGATAAAATCTGCTTTACTCACCACCGATATGGAACATATTAGCGACTGATGTTGTGTGTCCTTGATTTATTATTTTCCGGCAAACTATATTCTCGTTCAAGCCTCAGATAACATGTAAAGGTGATCACAAATGATTTGGAGCGCCATGGTAATGGAGTATCTTACACGTACTCGCCCAGTACTTAAAAGGTAAAGCAGTCCCAATACAGGCCTGCAGTGGCCCAGAGGGTTACAGGAAGTTAAGGTTCCCAGATTTCGTGACAACGGCACAGGATGGTGGTAGGTTGTCAGCCTTACGCACCGGCCGCCTTTACCCCCAGGAAATGCTCCTGGTACTCATTTATGTTAGAGGCTGAGTCGACCCCAGGGCCATGGTAAGATCGGAAGGATTTTATGTCAATGAAGAATCCACTGACACCAGCTGGGATCGAGCCAGCGACCTATCGATTTGTAGCACAGCACCTTATCCACTGTGCTACCGCGGTCCCCCCGCCCAGTACTTATCTTAATTTAAATGCCAGTCAGAAGAGTGACTTAGGGTAGAGCTGAACTGAGTATTTCAAGAAATTTCTATAGTAAATCCAACTAGATGCACCAGTTCCTCAAATTATTTTATTTTGAAAAAAAAACGCTCTACGTGTTTCGGACGGTCTTTTCGTCCATAATCAGGAGTTCAAGACTGTACGTACAGCAACAGGTATATGTGAAACAGGTACTGCTGCCTGCTTGCTAGCTTGGATTTACTATAGAAATGTATTACGATGCACGGCCCCGTGAACGTCAAATTTATCTCAAGAACACAAATCTCGTTGAACAAATAGATACACCAAGCTTGTGCCGGTGGTAGATACACAACAGTACATAACAAAACAATATGCAGTATGAAATATGAAGGAAACTGGCCCACGCTCCTCAATCTATTTGAGCTCACAGAACCCTAAAAAGCTAAAATATTTACTAAAACTTAGCTGCCAACAATAAGTTAAATATAAAATTAAATACAATCATTTGTTTATCTTTTATGTACACTGCATGTGAAAATCAGCGGCTAACCTCAAACTGATCGATAAGCTGATCGTTTCGCCTGACATATCGACTGTCTATGGCGAAATGCGCTGGTTGACTTGACTGCAGAATCAGGAAGCTTCTGGTTTGAAGCACCGATTGATTGCGTGCTGTCAGTGACGGAATGATCAGGGCTGAGTGTCGCCACACGAATTTTAATTCGAAAATACAAATTTAGGCCCGTGAAGCTACTATAGCAACAATTTTTCTTATATTATAAACCGTTTTAGTTTTGTTGTCAATGTGGTATCATCTTTGTAAAACTTGCAGTTAACTTACATATCTTGTTTGGGATCTATAAGCATACGTTAAGGATTTGATAGAAACCACCCCATTTTATTATAGTATTACCTAAAACATCGTTCAGTCAAAACACAACAATATATTCAATAACGTAAACTTGCTACATGTTTCGGCTACAAGTAACCATCATCAGGCAGCCATTTCAGTACATGGACATGACATGTTCAGTGCTATATTATGGTATCCCATATAATTTACATTTGGAGTTTAGAATTCCAGACATTTCGATTAATAAACTGTTCAATATTTTGATATATTGACAAACGTATTACCTGAAATATATATATATATATGAACCTATCAATGTAGGCCTACCAGTTAAAATTTAAAAAAAAATCTTAGAAACTTCAGCACTCAGTATGTATGCGTTTCAAAAGACTGAGGCACTTATGAATTTTATGTATAGTTTTATATACAGGGTGTCCCAGGAGGAATGTGTCAGACTTCGGGAGAGTGTTCCTTATGTTAAGGTGTACCGATATAACCCAAAACACCTATATCCAAAGTTGAACGGTTACGGAGATAATGGCCTGAGAAAAGTGGAGGCTTCTTGCGGTTCCAAATACTGCAACCTGCACAGCTGATGCGTCGCGCGACAGCGTTGATGACCTTGAAAGTGGAATGCATTGTTAATCGTGCCTGCGTGACTGTTAGTTGCTTGTACGGGAGTTAGAAGCGCCACGTAAAGTGCTTGGAGACCTAAGAACGACCACGACGTTAATGCGAGTGTTTATGTAGTTCAATTTAATGGCTTTATGTCACTCATACGTTAATTACATGTTAAGTACAGATATTAACATTACAGAAACCACATATTCCTG
>Ga0136643_10020461_pt1 | contig 10008 bp, 4 predicted proteins | sample TergutLab28metaG_FD_96883 | JGI IMG/M metagenome (GOLD analysis project Ga0136643, IMG submission 96883) | Labiotermes labralis P1 segment gut microbial communities from Petit-Saut dam, French Guiana - Lab288 P1 (version 3) (version 3) | ecosystem: Host-associated > Arthropoda: Insects >... | reverse complement strand
GATCTCAAGTTACAAGCAGACAGACCGCTCTTGAACCCTATTTTAGAACGATAAGCCTGCAAAATATTATGGGAATGAACATTAAAAGCGTTTAAAACGTCCGGTCACCAGGGGGTATTTAATTAAAAGACCAGCCCGAACGGCAATGTGATAATAGGACACATCACGTTTTCGGACACAATAATTGCAGAAAGATAAGGTACGCAAACTCTCGCGAGTTTTTTACATAAATTTACGTGATGAGACTGAACATGAGTTATTCCAATAAGAAGGTGAAATCGCAAGAACAAACAATAAATCAACTGCCGCCTTAAGCAACACTTCTGAGAATCGATTAATTTGTCGTCCGTTTACCCGTTCACCCCGATGTGACACCATGTGACTGACTGTATTCTCTGTGGGCACAATTCAATGACAGCGTGTAAAAAACAATTCACACAGAGGACGAACTTCAAGAAATTGTAGTCGCGTGGTACCCCAGATTTGTAAATAAGAACTTCGGATGGTTTTGGTAATACGCTAATTAGGTGTCAAAACATGCCTGAGTTAACAACCGATTTGAAGCAGGTCTGAGATTTGTCACAGATTGCAGAATGTGGACTTAATAAGCGGGTCCCGCGTTAAGTAGTAAAAGCTGTCGTTTGCTCCTTCTAAGTTAGGCCAGTGGTTCCCAACATGTAGACTGCGATTCCAGCAGCAGAGTTCTTTCAGGGGCTCCGAGAAATCATGTCACTAAGCGGTAAATCTTGTTTCAACAGTCAACAGGTGGTTCCCTTATTATTATTATTATTATTGTTATAATGCCTCTCTGTCATGTATTTTTTTCAGTTACCGGAAGCTGTCAGTACAATTATTAGCAATGCTTTAATTCTTAGAAGGGATTCGAAAAGGTTCGGAACCACTGTTTCACACTTTCCTGTTTGTGCCCAGAACTGTTTAATTTCGAGGAGATACGTTTTGCTGTGCCGCAGATTGACTTTTACAGCATAATTCGCAACAAAGTAAAAGTCGCGGAAAACTCGTCCCCTTTTGTTTTTAGATCTTACGTTAACTTCATGACTCTCCTCGACGTAAGAATCCAGCGTTGTGTAAACAAGCTGTTTACAGAACTGCGTCCGTAGAATAAGTGTTTCAATGTCACTCACAATCTCTACACGAAATCAACACACACAGCACCAGATTAAATGCATACTTAACAGCGTATAAAAGCTGCAGTTCACAACGATGTCACAAACATAAGGAAAATTTACTGCACATGAAATAAGAAGCAACGTAACAAGTCAGCAGCCAGACAGTACTAAATCATGTGGGATAAAGAATCCCGATGACGGCTCGCTATCAGGACCAAGGAAGTCTTATCAGCCTCTGAGGGGCGATTAGGTGGCAGTCTGAGAAAACAGTAACTAACCTTTGACACTGAAACAACGCGTGGATTTTTTTAACATCCCTTAATGCGTGGGATTCTGTTGTGGCCTTCTGTGTCGTAACGCCGTTTAAACTGGTAGGCAGATGCCAAAGTTCGAGCAGAATATAGAGCGACTGAATTCAGCGCTCCTTTCACGTCAGCTGTGTCGTAACCCAATGGTTCACAATAGGATTATCCCTTGCGGTGGAAATCCCAGATTTTGTACGTCAGTACGCAAAATTCTCTTTCCACATTCCGAAGACTCCTAAGACCTCCACTCATTCCCTACATCAGACAGTATTTTTTTCACTACTGTTTGTTAACATTAATCTGTGACTCTTTTGTTATGAATGAACCGGGGTAGTGCTGTCGGCACAGTGGACAGGCAAAGGACTGGAAACCGAGGAACCGTATGAAATTCCCGGCAGGGGTAGGGAATTACTCCATTTTCTGAAGCTTCCTGACCGGCTCTAGACAACTCAGCCTCCATTTAACGTGCATCGGAGACTCCTTTCGCGGAGCTAAGGCGACTGAGGGCGTGAGGCTGAGCACTCACCTCCATTTAGTGCCTTATTAATAATGGCTGAAGATGTACTTCCACTCATCCATACGCCTTCAAACCACGCATAGGGATATCTTTTGTCAACTCCGATTTTGTATTCGTGTACAGATTATGTAAATTAATTATATTTAGTAAAAATAAATTGAGGAGTTAAGACCATAATTTTGAATTTTGTCTATTTTGCGAGTTATTTTTTAAGTGAAGTCCCAAAACTTCGGAAACGTTTTCTATTTCCGTAGGTCTTTATAATAAGCAGAAAACAGAGTGAGATTTTGTTCACGTCCTGCCAATCTGATGATTTACGCAGAACCCATTAGATTTGAACAAAATAAATGACAGAGAAAAACGGCGACGGACAAATCCAAATGAATGGCCTAACACTTGGTGTCAAACCATCTTCAAATATTTTAATTTTACAGTTTTAGGGAACCAGCAGAAAGTTTAAGAAGGACAAAAGCAGGAACGCAAGAGAGGCTACCGCCTGAGGAGGGCGGCTATCAAATTCATGAATAAGAACCAGTTTCACCACGACCTTCTTAAACCTGTTCGTACGATGTGTGTTAGCCTGCTCTGACGTCTGTGAAGTTTCAAACAAAACAATGCAAGAAATCGGACGGTATTGTAAATACTGTAATCCGTGAAGAAGTACGTACCACTTATCACGGAATTCAAAACATGGGGTTTCACTGTGCACGCGTGAATGTGGTTCAACGTATCGCCGAAAGAAAGTACGGCCATCCACAGGCCCAGTTTCACCATATTCAAAACGTTAAACGGCACGGTTTGTGGAATTCATATACTAAATGTTGTCCAAATAGGAAAAGGAATATAAATATGGTATATTTTTTATGCTTCTGTTTAACTTTGTAAATTGTGTAATTTTATTGTTATGTTTATGTCTGATTATTGTTACGCATGTTCTGTTCCGTGTATTATCTTTCATTGTGTTGTTCGGTGTATCGTTTTTGTGTAAATGTGTACTGTACTACTGCCACCGTGTGTCAACCCGATGGCAGTAGTACAGTACACATTTACACAAAAACGATATACCGAACAACACAATGAAAAAGAATACACGGAACAGAACATGCGTAACAATAATCAGACATAAACATAACAATAAAATTACACAATTTACAAAATTAAACAGAAGCATACAAAATATATAACCATATATAAAGTGATTAAAAATGGAACCAAAATGTAAATTAATTTAAGCCCTTTATAAAAGTACGGTTTACACTCAACGGATTTTCACCAACCTAGAGATCGCCCTACTTGTTACTGTGACCATTTTCATATAAATAATTATATACATATCGGAAGAAGAATGTTGAACGAGTAGGCAAAAAGTCACAAATAATCAAAGGCAATATATGTACATCTCCTCTACCGAACGCTACCCACAGTGCTCAACAGACACTTAGGTTCATAAATTCATTTATCCTCTTGGGTATGATTCTCACTGCGCCAACTTTCACTAAAATCATGCTGGCATGACAAACTCCTATTCCAGATTTCATGAAAGTCCGACTAACGGTTTATTCGCTGACAGCAGGTCACAAACCGACATGCGCACGGACGGACGTGGTCCCGATATACGGCCTTCCTTTGCTTTCCTTCGAAAGGAGTGCGTAAAACGCAATCTTATCTTCAGATACCGTTCATTCACACCGATAAGAGGAATAAGGGCATTCCACTGAACCAATTTAAGCCTAATTTGTGCACGGATACTGAGTTATAGAAAATAAGGTACCTGTTCGAGAATAAACTAAACAAGACAGGCAATGTACGTATAATGTAACAATGAGTTCGTTAGCGTAATCACCGTTGCCGTGCAAAGGGAAGAAGTTATTACATATTCTGAGCTTATGTCTGCAGGCTTAGTTGCCCAGTATGCAAGGCGCAAGCGTCCTATTATATACGTATTGTCATGTGAGACCTCTCTGGCTCTGCCATATTTTCCCACATTATCTAAAAAAAAAGGCACGATTTTCTAAAAAACAAAAAAGTAACTAAAAATGAAATGTGTACTTGGATTTTCTCTACAAATTTTGTCCGAAACATGTTTCACTCTAAGAAGAATTAATTGAAATGTTATCATAAATGTACTAAGTCTTCATATAAAGTGCCCGTTAAGCTTGTCAGATTTTAATAAAACTTTAATTTTTGTGTCAGAATTTCAAAAAATGCTTAAATATAAAATTTTATGAAAATCCGTCGTGGGAGCCCAGTTGTTCCATGCCAACAGACGAACGGACGGACGGACAGACAGTCTCACACACATACACATGACGAAGCTAATAATGCCTAAAACAGTTAAATAAGTACTTTAATGCAACCCTTCAAACACAGTGTTTACTGAACACACCACGTGCTTCGCACACAAAAAATCTGCCTTTTGACAATAGAATGTTCTTACGTTCCTCACGATTTTCATATTTAATAGCGATTCTTTCCCTAAAGAGCACTGAAGGGTTGGTCTTTGTAATGGAGAATCTTTGCTATCTAAGTTCAGTGTTCTTTCTGGAATAGAAACGGACCCTTCATTGACTATCATTTGGATGAACTCCATCTTGTGGAGTGTTGTAGCTATCTGTGACACAACTACACAGTGTTGTAGCTATCTGTGACACAAGTACACAGTGTTGTAGCTATTTATGACACAAATACACAGTGTTGTAGCTATCTGTGACACAACTACACAGTGTTGTAGCTATCTGTGACACAACTACACAGTGTTGTAGCTACCTGTGACACAATTATACAGTGTTGTAGCTATCTGTGACACAAGCACACAGTGTTGTAGCTATCTGTGACATAAGTAGACAGTGCCGTAGCTATCTGTGACACAACTACACGCCCTAATAAGACACCCAGTTGATATCCAGTCCTGACACTCTCGTTACACACAATTTGCTCTAATTTACTACCAGCAAAACTGATTAACTTGGGAAAATGTCTTCAGAAGCAGTTCTTTCCGTGCATCACCCAGGCTTAATTTCGCTTAATTATCTTCAATCAGAACGGCAACTCCGTTGCTCAGGCTCTTTCTTCGAAACTTGGTAATTAGGCTATTCTCAGCTCATCAATATAGTCCCTTATTTCATAACCCAAGAATTCGTCGCCGCATTCCAATAACTCTCCACTGTACTCTTTCGTGGGCCCGTTCACTCTATTTCTGTACCATCAGTTGTAGTATTCTCCTCATTATCCGTCCTTCTTTGCTCAGACTCTCCGAACGTCTCTTTCACTAAGGTTTTCTTACGATTCTGAAAGATAGGACATGGAGAAGACTTACAGACATCTTAAATGTTTATCCATATTTGTCAAGTGATAAAATGGTTAAATGTTAAAATACGGCGTGGGTGCAAATAATCTTTACCATTTAGGTAATATAATGCAAAGCAACGCGGAAAGGTGCGTACAGCATCAAGACATTAAAGTAAGATGTCAACATTTGGAATAAAAATTAGTAATTTCACATCGGAAATTTCGGAGTTTGTATCTTGCCGAGTTCTATACAAGCATGCATGAAATGGTTGCAATGATTCTTGTTCAACCTGTGTTAGTTGCGGAGACATGATATGTGCTTAAAAAATATGACATGTGGATGCAGGGAGTAGGAAGAAACAGCAGGCACAAACAGAAAAGTCAGTCTTTTCAACCTGTTGAGGAAAATTAGTAAATTGCTGAATTGCAACATTAGCGGCAGCATTCGAATCCTGACGCAAAGAAGTTAGCAAAGGGTGTACAAAGTGATTTTACCTGGCAGTTAGAAAAAAACACAGCGATATGAATACGAATTATGGTGTCCTAGCATGCGACACTACGAAGTTTCGTAACTATGTATTAACGTTTCGGAAAAAATTACTGCCTCCATCTTCAAGGTCGATAAACTAACAAGTTCCATATTACCGTAATCATTACATCCAACTTCTACGTGTGTATAATTCGAGAAAGAAACAGGATTTTCCAAATCTTGATACAGGAAGCTTCAGATTCATGAGAAAAATGCAGGCACAGGTCTTCCACAGAAACGTAAATTCGTGTTGCACGCTGCGGAAATTGCCCCATCTGTGCAGCCCACTCGCATTTCAAGACCAGACTCCACCCTTCCACCACTCACAACACCGTCAAAACATCCCCTTCCTTTCATTTCTCACCGTTATGCCAGTCGGATCTCACACCCATCTTGAAGATGGAGGCAGCAGATTCCTCCGAGACGTTGATATCTATTAGCTAGAACAGAAGGCACATCTAAGAAATAAGAACGCAGATAAGAATTACTAAGCGTAACTAACAACAGTGTATAGTATTTAGACATACCAATATTTCCCAGGCATTTTATGGGTCGCATTTTTACATGAAATTATGCGATCAAAATCTGTTTAAGCAGATACGTGTGGAATCAAGTTTGAACAAAGATAATCCGCATACAAGATCGAAATAATTTCTTCAGGTGGCAATCTGGATAATACCTGTCGAGACAGTTGCATGTTACCGATCAGCGTGGGCGGCAGCAAACGAGCGTGGTGAGTGGTGAGCCTACATTTCATCAAACTGAGCTGGCTGGTATTCGTAGGGTGGCTGTAAATTAATCTCATCACATAAACGTAAACCTACTCCTTCTGTGCAATGCTCTCGGTTATCCAAAAGAGCAGTGCTTATTATGAAGTTTCTCAGGCTCCCCCAACTGGTCTCTATGTAGGAATACTATCAATATGAAGATGAGTACCGACGATTTGTGGCAAGATATTTACAAGGAAGCCCCCAAGTACTTGGAAAAATCCTGTCCCACTGTCTTCAACTAATTAACATCTGAAAATGTAATTCATACTTCACTTCATTATAAGGACCAGCCGGTTAATACGTCTTGGGGAAAAATTACAGTTTGTTCTGAAAATCACTCCAAACACCTACGCTAGTTTGGTAACATGCAGATTTTTGTAGATGTTACAGAAGTCATTAGATATCGATATTATTGTGCCTTAAAGGGCTGGTTAAATGTCAGGCTGTCAATGTTAAAGCTCTGTCCAACCCAGAACAACTTTAGGCACAAACTCGAAGCCAAACTTCACATTTGGCCGTAACATATAATGAAGACAGTCTGTCTTCACTTGGCCGTAACATATAATCTCATATTCCTTCGGCTGTCTTCATTTGTAAATTTTTCAGTGTAAAAAAAGCAAAGACGTAAAATACTCCTTGTATTTATTTTTTTCCAGAATTGATTAGTTGCATTATGCAACAAAAATAGTAAGTTCGCATCTTTCGAAATGTATTTACGACCGACCGAGTGAACGAATGACATAAAAATGTTCAAAGATACTTTTTTTACTTACTGGATCTCAAAATTTAAAATTTCCAAATGCTAAAACAGTACATTTTCACAATTAGCGAGTGGCTCCAAATAATGAGTAGCTGTGAAAGTAAGATAACTTACAGCAGGAGGATAGTTGTGATATTTTTACATGTAATGGCAAGAAATTAAATATTCACTTTTTCGTTCCTAGGAAATCCGGCTTAACTTCCGCCCCTTCCTGCTTTTTACCGATGGCAGCTTAACAATGGATCAATATGGCGCTCGGTTTCATAACAATGCGTACATGCTGACATACATACAGAGATTAAACGTGTGGCCGACTGCTACAGACAGACAAGTCTTTGGCAAGCAAAAATGTTTTGAATATTCAGCAAGAATATTTGCTGTTGTGTCCAGAAAAATGGAACATTAGAACTTTATACATATCTACATGTCATTCGGCCACACCACAAAGCTATGTGAGCCGCGTGTTTGAGATGCGGGTGCTATTTCCTTAAGTATGTATAACAATAAGTTATACTTATTTTATGTGGGCAACGTCTTGAGTCACTTTCCGCCGGTCAGCTTGTTGTACAGAACTTAATTCCTTTAACGGACTACCCACAAGCAATTTACCGGACACTGTTTAATGTGTGTTCATCACTAGAAGCAATGAGCAACCCTTTGGAACATTGCGTGTTTCTGTATGATGCATGTGCTAAATCCAGTTTCTACAAGAACTAGATTTTTTGGACTGGTGTCTGTAGGAGGTTACGTTGGAGAAACAAACATAAATCTTGTTCTGTTTAACGATAACCTTGGTTTCATATCAGCGGGTAAGTTAATTCTCAGAATAACCCGTGCTGATCTGCAGCAAATTCCACGTTAATCCACGAAGTGCCGTCACATTATATTTTAGGTGGTGTGTGGTGTGCTCTCAGTGAAACTGGAATTGTTAGATCCATTTATTCTAAAAGCAAAACTTCACATACCTATATTCTGACAGATGTTCGTCACTTGTTTCATAAGAGAAAGTTTGTACTTCCTGCAGCAAGACAGGGCACCATATCACACAACATACAGTCTTAAAACAACACTGTTTAGAGAGGGTCTGTGGTGACAGAATAATAATAATAATAATAATAATAATAGAACTGTGATTTATAACTAATTTGACATTCAGAGGACCGTGCATCTTGATATATTCTTATAATAAAAACCAAAGAGTTGCACTATTTCTCAACTTTATTTTGATAAAGAATTCTACGTGTTTCGAACAGATCTACTGTCCATCATCAGCAGTCTCAACACTGTATACACAACAATATGTATTTGTCATGCTAGTTATTTTCACAGCCTGCTAGCGAGGTCCTGACTTCGCTAGCAGATACACTCGTCGAAAGTATCCCTCTGCCGAAACACGCGGCGTCGTGTACTGGAAGGACACAATCTTAGCGTTAAAGATTCAACTAAGCAAAAGTACACTACACTAGCAGAAACAGTAGGTACAAAACGGCTGATACGATCGGTTACAATCCCTAGCCAGTTCAATCCACATTCCAGTGTCACAACTTTATGTCTCGCTAACTTTTCCCAAGAGGTCTCCCCAACAACATCCTATACGAATCCCTTGCCCACACCATCCTCTTTCCGAGTCTTCCACTGCACCCCCTGTTTTAGCCAACTACCCACGTAGCTCACCCTGCTTACATCCAAAGACGTTCGTACGCAGTTTCTGTTTATACACTTGTAATTTATGTTTTCCGCTCAAAGAGACTGGAAAGACTCGAAATGTTTTGCTCTGGAAGATTAGTCTTAAGTACTCGCGAAAACAACTGCAATATGTACTTGCAAGTCTTCATATCACGAAGACAATTGGCTGATTATTTCCTTATATGATTGCACCCGATAAGCTGCTTTCCCAGGACCGGTCGCTTCAATCTAAATGGTTGTTACTGCATTTAAAGTTAATTGAAGAACACGCAAGTTATTTAATTTTTATACAATCCATTTTAGCCATTTGCGAATCCAGTATTACGTTTTTGTCTCTGGTAAGGTACTTATTTAGCCTTTAGCTTTCGCTGTAAATATTAAATTTCAAGATAAAAAACTTACGAAATGGCCTCAATGCGAAATTCGCTCAACTCGAAGTCGTGTTGTGCTGGTTGGTGCCAGGAAACCGAAAATGTTAACAGCCTTCGTACCCTTTTTCGCAACATGGGTACCGATTGGAAGATGGCAGGAATAGGTTTGAATTGATTTTAAGGTAACTGAATGTGAGGAAACAAAATGAACGAATTTGGCTCAGAATAGGCAATAAGTGACGACGCCACGTATTGATGACAGAAAAAAATTTCCATTCCGGGATGGGCAAAAGAAATTTCTTCTCTAAAACATCCAGCTCGCAAATGGTAGGACAACCATGTAACAAACTTCCCTACCAACCAGCGCTGTGGACCGGCTGATATTTGTCAGATTTTGTTGGGGTAGAATACAATTTTCAGGGAAAATGGGAGGTCTCGAACATTGTCAATCCCCTCATCCATAGACGTAACTTGGGCAGGGGGAAAAAATGTCCCCACCCCCAACAGATTTTCTATCTAAGAATAGTTTCTGGCTATTGAACTGAAGAGGGTCAAATAAAAAACTGAGGCGAGAGTGGGGGCAAACGGTGTGTGTGTGTGTGTGTGTGTGTGTATGTGTATGTATGTATATATATATATATATATATATATT
>Ga0136643_10020455_pt1 | contig 10010 bp, 6 predicted proteins | sample TergutLab28metaG_FD_96883 | JGI IMG/M metagenome (GOLD analysis project Ga0136643, IMG submission 96883) | Labiotermes labralis P1 segment gut microbial communities from Petit-Saut dam, French Guiana - Lab288 P1 (version 3) (version 3) | ecosystem: Host-associated > Arthropoda: Insects >... | reverse complement strand
GGGGGGGGGGGGACTTGATAACAGCTCGCGTCTCGATGTTGTTAAAAGCTTGCGCGCTCGCCTGACATGCTTCGTTTCGGCCTCTGTAACAAGAAAACACTTGCAATTCGGCACATGAACAGAACCCTATTTCCAACGACACTATCGATTCCGTGCTTCGACATCGGGAAGTAGGTCGGGCTAAGGAATCATCAGCAACCCTTCGTATTAAGGGCAGGGGCAGAGCTCTTCCTGAGAGCGAACAGGTCCTCAGCTAGTCAAGAAATTCCCCGTATTTCATTGAGCCCGAAGGTTCATTACCGTACTCAGAAGGGTTCGCCACTTCTCCCTATCCTGAGCCAGCTCAATCCAGTTCATGTTTCCCCATTCCGCTTCTTGAAGGATTCGTCCTGCAACGCTTTCTATACCAGTGTAATACTTCCTATTGGAAGTGTAATAGAGACCTCAAACGTATTCAGAATTAACAATAATTTTTAAAGATGGGCAAATGTACTAATTTAAGCCTTTTGCAAGAGACAGTAACTATTATGAGCAAATAGAGAAAGTGCTCTTTACCAACAAAGTACTATTCTAAATACTAAGTTAAAGAAGAAGTCTGACAAATAACATGACAATGTCTAAAAGGGTGTAAATTGATACGGTAAACATAGAATTGCAAAACTCATGTTAACTGGGGAAAAACACACGACCACTGCTGACGACGCGAATGAAGTGTCGCGACGCGTGTGAGTGGAGAATGGTAATAAGTTGTAGGAAGGTTATTTTTAATTCCAATAAACCCGTATTTTTTTTAAGCCGTACGATATGCATGTAACGGAGAGACTCGTGTGCAGTCAGTGCTCGCGGTTCTGTAACCCGTGCCAACGATACGACTCTCTTCGTGAAGAGAATCATAACAGTACTCTAACTGAATTATAATGAAACTATACATGAACAATTTAAGAAGATTACATAGAACGTAACGCTGATGCGCGTTCGAATTTTTGCGTATTATTTTTTAGTTGTGTCATAGAACATAATCCACTGGTGTAAAAACTTTCATATGTATTTTACAACTTTAGATTATGCTCTGGCATACCTTTTTTTCGGGCTCGTACCCAAATTTTCTATAAATTTCGAAGAAATTCTTTTATTTGGGAATTCTGAAGAGAAAAATAAGATCTCAGATTGTTCCATAAATTATTATTTGTTACTCTATTATTATTAATAAATATGATAATTATATAATAAATGCATAATATAATTATTATATTGCTAATAACGTACTCCTCGAGAAATGCGATAAGCAAGAAAATTTGGAAGTAACTGGAGCTGTTACTACTTCCTGTTTCAAAACAAGATTGTAAAACTTTTGTGCAATATCACGTATTCGCCCAGTCACCGCCAGGCCGGCGACCCAGTGATAAATATTCATTCAACATATTTGAGTAAAGGTTGACCAACTTTGATGACACTTGCTTTATTATGTCAATTTACTGCTCAACATGTTTCGGATGTTAATACATCCGTCTTCAGGAGCTTGCGACTACTTGGTGCGTTATTGTGCTGACTTGAGGCGTGTTGGTATTATGTAGCGGGATTGGCTCTTGGTGATGTGGTATCCGAGTGTAGGCTGAACCAAAGCTTACTCTTGCCATATGAACAATACCATATCCAAGCCCTCCACCACAATAGAAAACTCACACACAATAACGCACCAAGTAGTCGCAAGCTCCTGAAGATGGATGTATTAACATCCGAAACATGTTGAGTAGTAAGTTGACATAATAAAGCAAGTGTCATCAAAGTTAGTCTACCTTTATTCAAATATCAAGATGATGCAGGTCCAATACGCATAAGATTCATTCAACACTTCGCACGGCTCCCGACTTTTGTCAAAATGTTTCACTGCAGTGTTATTTGGTAGCAACGGTAATTCCTGTACAGTTCTTATAATCAGTCAGCTATGTGTGTATATACATACATTCTTCACAATATAGGAAACTTGTCGGGAAAAAGAAATAAAAAAGGATTTGGAACAGCAGTGCATGCCGCAGACAAAAGAAATATTTCTGCGTGCCATTTTGGACACGCGTGCCATAGGTTCGTCAGCCCCTTCATAGAATGTTATTACCTTTACTACGTTTTGTTACTACATTTGTTTGAAGAACTGATTAGAGAAATTCTGTACATATTTTTTTACCAATGTGCAGTTCGGATCTTGCGTTTTTCTAGAGCACTTTTGATTGACGGCACCACACAACAGTTTGAGTAACAGGAAATGGAATAAAGCTGTTTTCCCTCCACATTTCTTATTTTCCGTTTCGTTGTGGAATACGGAAGTTTCATAATTTTCCACCACTTTTGATGTGATTTTTAGGCACTTCGCAAAATTGCGAAAATCGACTAGTAGCTTCGTCATGTCTGTCCGTCCGTCCGTCCGCCCTTCCGTCCGCCCGTCTGTCCGTTTGTCCGTCCGTCTGTCCGTCCGCAAGCAACAACTCGGCTCTCAGTGGAAGCGTTTTCATGAAATTAGATATTTGATTATTTTTCGAAAATCTTCCAAGAAAATTCAAGTTTCAATGAAATGTGACAGGAATAGCGGGAACTTTACATAAAGACTTGTGTATGACAATATGTCGCTTCTTAGAACGGGAAATTTTTCAGACAAATGCTGTAGAGGAAATCAAAACACACATCTTATGATCAAAAACTTTTTTTCATTCGAAAATCGTGCCATTTATGAGATAATGTGAAAAAAATATAGTACAGCCGAGCAGACCACAGACGGCGACATAAAACGGCACATGCACGTTGCATGCTGGATAATTACGGCTACAGACACCCACTCACATTATATAACACTTACTGTTTTTCCACTACAACAATGGCTATACGAAAGCGACACAACTTTACGTTATACTTGCATTGACTGTCTTGTTCACTTTTCCGAACATCATGTTTTTGAAGGTGTTAGTTTAGGGGTAATATTGTGACGTAACAAGTTGTCCTACTATTTCATTTGCACAAGCATTTCTTCGACGCAGAAATTTATTGAACATGTTGAACAGTGTTACAGATTTTAAGTAACATCAAACAAAAAATACGTGCTTTAAATTAATAGAATATTCGTCAAGAATTTCTTGCAGTGCATTATTAATGCTGCTAATTGTGTTAATTGTTGTTAACTGTATTATATTTATTAAATGTTTGCACTAGGAATGAAAGAAATGTAACCAACCGCTTCACTAACCCACCTTCTGTGAGCTAAAATGGTCCGAATTTTAACTACCACACTTAATGAATTATTCAAGGGACAGAAGTAAGGATTGGGCTAAGATGAACTCTAATTCATATCAGCAGCATTTAATCATGTATAGTCGTTGTCAAAAACCTGTATGTTAAAGTAAACCCTGATATATACTTAAAACTAATATGCTGCTTGTTTTTGTGGCAATACGGGAAAGAAACTCATAATAGGTGAAGTTAAAGTCTATGATATTGTCATGAAGCAAAAAATTCCATCAATTTGAAGAGCCTAGACTCGAATCCAATTTACTTCTAAGAAGTTTAAAAGATACATTATATTTTGTGGACCTTCAGAGATCATCTACTTTCGAAAGAAATAAAACTCCCCAAAAAATCGAAACATATTAATATCTTCGCCTATGTTGTACGCTACATAAAGTAGGAAATGAAGACAAACGCACGTACATGCATACATCATTCTTTTTATATACAGGATGTACTGCATAATGTGTGTCAAACTTCAGGGTGTTATTTTATGAGTAGGCTAACACTAAGTAAAAATTGTATATAAACATATCGCCGATTATCAAACCTAATAACGCTACGAGAATTCTAATATTTTAACGTACTGTATAATGCTGTATTTGGTGGGAAAACCTGAGGGAAAGAGACCACTTGGAAGATTCCGACGTAGGTGGGTTGATAATATTAAGATAGATTTTCAGGAAGTGGGATGGTGGGGGGCATGTACTGAATTGATCTGACTCAGGATAGGGACAAATGGAGGGCACTTGTAAATGCGGTAATGAACCTGAGGGTTTCATAAAATGCGGGGAATTTCTTGACTAAATGAGAACCGGTTAGTTTGTCAAGGAGGACTCTGCTCCATACAGTAAGTACGTACTGTACGGTGTCATTTCTTGTGAACTAACGTCCGTCTTATTCCCATCTCTGGCAAACACTGCTCCTCTTAATTGTCTTTCGAGACGTGCAGAATTGTGAACACAGATCGGGAGAAATCATTTTAAACATCAATCAGTGTCACATATCTTAAAACTGACGTTATTTGATATTATGTAAATAAAATTGATTTTGATCTTTCGTATTGTAAAAAAACTGCCTTGACTGACATAACTAACTCGGTAACGTAACTGAAAATTGTTACTATTCTTTCGTAGTGTTGTGCCTACAGTACGACGAGACTTAATTCGTGCCTTTTTTGTTGGCGTTATCGGCCGAATTAACACTTAATTAATTTCTTTGTTCTTAGGTTTTATGTGAACAATTTTTTAATTATTTTTTACTATAAGATAAAATATGAGTATTGCATAATTTTCGGTTACAACCACATACGCACATTGAAATGCCTCTAACGGTGTAAAGGTTGATAATGGGAATATGTTAATATAGAAGTTTGTGCTCCAAGTGACTCGTATTAACATCCTGAATTTTGGCACACATTAGGCAGAGCAACCTGTATAGGAGACTTTATCCAACTCTTGGCATCGTATCTGACAAATATTAAGGTGGCCTTCGCTCTACTGTGATGTCGCCATTTAGGCTGGTGGTTCGTTATTGATCTTCCGAGTAAAACTTCCCTTTTTCAAGGATCATTCAGTCGACTACTTGACTTTTGAAGATGGGACCGATAGATTGTTCCGGAACGTCGACAACCAACTGCAAACCTAGGCCGCGTGACATCCCAGAAGAGCAAAGGCTTAAATTATAAGACGGCGGAAGCTGGAAACCTCGTCAGCGGTATGCCAGGAAATAGATTGTCAAAGGGAATACTACAAGGGGAACCAGAAGGAACGCAAATAATGATGGATGGATGGAGGATAAGGGAGTATGACAGACCATGGACTGACATAAAAGGATACTGGAGACAAGGACAAGTGGAGAAACTTCGTTGTGGGTGGAAGAAAACTGCTGTACAGAGGACCAGTCTTGGACGAATGAATGAGTGATTAATTAATGAAATTTGGTAGGCGGTATCAAGGAAGCGTAGGTAGCTTTGGTTACCCATTATGTTAGAAGCCGGGTTAGCGTAGTCGGTGCAGTGACTAGGCGATAGGCTGGGTAGAAGAGGAATCGTGGTTCGATTCCCGATTTTTATTTTCTCCAACGGATCCGCACTGGCTCTGGGACCAATTAGCCTCATACATAATAAGTACCTGGGGCGATTTCCCCAGATATAAAGAGGCAGAGGTGTGAAGCTGATCAGTGCCCTCCATCTAGTGCCAAGATTAATAATGACTGGAGCGCTGCCTCCGCTTTTCCAACTTCATTCGTGGCTTTCGCGGGGATAACTTTTTCTTACCACTGAGTTCAAAACAGCGGGTAATTTAACAAATCCAAGTGTTCTTTATTTTTGTTTAATATATAGACGTTACTGAAAGCTGTTTCTTGTTTCCTACTTATGTACAGCTTTGGGGAAAATGTATTTGGGGAAAATGTATTTGACGTTATTCGTTTTTAGTCGCTTTATTCTAAATTTCTAAGAAGATGGAGCACGAAGTGGCTGTTTCGTGTCGTGGATACTTCACCGCTGTCTTTGTGCAATACTCATAGTTCAGAGAAGTTCAGTGTTGTGGCAACGCTGTGGACTCCTATTCGGGGGTTACCACTTTCGAATACCTGTCTGCTTCCCGCTCATGATATTCGCGAGGGATTTGCATTCTGAAATTCGCCTGGTGAAAGCCGGGAGATATTAAAGAGTAAACCCCTGGTATATATCCACTGTTCTTCCACCGCAGTTCGTGGTGGCTTATCGAGTGTCGCAGTAAATCGAAACACTACATAATAGGGTTTTCTTTTCACAGATTTTCATGGGTGGCACTATATCGGGGTTGATTGTATTCAATTTTGTCTGTAGCTTGACACAGTGGCGTTAGGGTTTTCCGTGAAACAAACAAAAGAAACACTAACATTTAAATATGCAATCAGTAATTTCCTTATCAGGGAACCCTCTTTTGAGGACGTCTCATCTTATCGATGGATACCAGAGAGTGACAGACCTTGATGATAGTGGTGGGGCTTGTGTGGCCTAATGAGTCACGGAGCTATGCTGGCGGTAGCATAGCTACTGGTAGGGCCTCCCATGTCAGATTGTTCCGTGACGAAGACCCCGACTAAGAAGCAATCCAATCGGTCCTCCAGGATTGCTGGGAGTTGGACGTAAGGCTGACATCTTGCTCCGGAAAAAATATTGTTACGAAATCCAAAGAAGCAATGACCGGACTGTCAGAAATACGACAACCTACGAAACGATTTAAGGAACTGAGAATTGGTTCATGGAATGTTTTATCCCTATACAGATCAAAATCATTAAGATGCCAGGAAGTTGGGGGAGAGAAATTGGAGGAATGCTGCAAGGAATAGGGACAGCTGGCAGAAGCTTCTGAAGAAGGCCTTGGCTCAAAAGGGCTGTTGTGCCGATGATGATGATGATGATGATGATGACCAGAGAGTGACAGCTTTCCTCTTTCCTACTCTAATGTTCTCTGTAAAATCTGGCCATTCAGCCGATGTTATATTTTTTTCTTTATCCTGACCCACAAAATGTTATGGAGTACCTTAAGATTTAGAAGGAGCGTCGATTTTTACATACTTTCGATCCATCATTCATAATCTTTCATTTAGTACTGCAACAATAAAATAACAAAGAATGTCAAGTCAGTAAATAAAGATGGCCTTTTGCTGTCACGGTCTGTCGGTATTGACACGTATTTGATATTATAGATAATTTATCCTGTGAATAAGGAAATATCGTACACTTTCATGTTGAAGTAGCAGCATGTCGCGTAAGGGGTCTAGAATGTAACGTATTGTTACAAAAGTTACGTGGCAGGTAGACAATACGCGGGCAATGAGGATTGGTGTTGTAGGTACCAGACTACATGGGGTCATATCTGTAACACGACCCTTCCCTTCTGCGAAGACCTCTGATCCCAAACTCCATGGAGCAGAGTCTTGAAGAAACTAATCCTTCGTCTGCTACTCAAGAAATTCCCATCATTTTATGAAGCCCAAGTGGTCATTAACGTTTTCACAAGAATCCTCCATTATCCCTATCTTGAGCCATATTAATCCAGTCCACGCCCCATCTTATTTCTTTAATTTCCATTTTAATAATATTCTACAATCTACACCTAAGTCTTTTAAGTGGTCTCTCCCTCAGTTTTCCGTACCGAAACCCTACATACATCTCTCCTCTCCCCGTATGTTTCACATGCACCGCCCATCTCATTCTTCTTGATTTGATCACCCGGGTAATATCTGGTGAGGATTACACAGCATGAAGCTCGGAACTGTGCAACTTTCTCCATTCCCACGTTACTGTCGCCCATATAGGTCCAAATATCTTCCTTGGCATCATTTTCTCGAACACCCTCAGCCTATAGACACAGCTTCACGCCCATATAACAAGGGCAAAAATTATAGTTCTGAATGTTTTAATCTTTATATTTTTGGGTAGCAAACGAAAAGACAGAAGATTCTGGACCGCAAGTTAGTAGACATTCTTCTTCTTCTTCCTCAGCTCTACAACTCTGTGTGAGTTTTGGCTTGCTCAATTATTCCTCTCCATGGTTTTCTTTCCTGTGCCTTCTGTTTCCAATTATTTACTCCCATCTTCCTCAAATCGTCTCTCACGTCATCATCCCGTCTTAATCTTGGCCTTCCTTTCGGTCTTGTTGCATGTGATTTACATTTATAAATGCTTTTAATTACTCTTTCATCAGGCATTCTTTCAACATGTCCCACCCAACTCAGTCTCTTACTTTTAATGTGCCTTACTATATTTTCGTAGTTAATCAGGTTTTCCAATTCCTCGTTTGTTTTTTGTCTCCATTCTCCATTTGTTTTCTGCGTTGGGCCAAAAATTCTTCTCAATAGCCTCCTTTCGAATACCAATAATTTCTGCTTAATGTTTTCTGTTAATACCCAACATTCGGATCCATATACTACTACTGGTCCGATTACCCCATGATAAGTTAACAGACATTATCTCAATTTAATCTTACTTTCTTCATGAATGCAATTGTGATTTGTTATGTTTGTTAGCAAATATTTTAAGTTTGTCACATTTTAAAAGGATCACATATCATACCAAAAACCTAGTTTACAGCAAAAGAATCTTCATATTTCCTAAGTTTTTACACATGCCTTCGCAGGTGCTGAATGCAGGCTGCTTGGCAACACGACACACGCCTCTGCAGTGGCAAACTTCAATGCCATGTCACAGAAGTCATGGAATATCCAAGAAACCTCTCCTTAGATCGTATTGGATTGTGTTTTGCCTTCTCCTAAGGGCTAGCGGAAAAATTATAAACTTATACCCATGCGGGCGTGGAAGGAAGCTGAGTATTTTCAGATTGTATTGTATTAAGAGGAGTGCTCTCAATAGAAAATTTAAAAACTTACAAATTTTATGCTAAATTTTAACCATCCTGACCTATTTACTTATCTAATAACCTTCTTGAGAAGCTAACAATTCCTCAGCTAGTCAAGAAATTCCCTACATTTTGTGGAACCAGAAGGTTCATTACCACATTCACAAGCGCCGGCCACGTGTCCTGTCCTGAGCCAGATCAATCCAGTTCATGCCTCCCTATAACACTTCTTGAAGATCCATTTTAATATTATTCTCTCATCTACGCCTAGGTCTTCAAAGTTATCTTCCCTCGCGTCTTCCCACCAAAATCCTGTGTGCAACATGCCATGCTGATCTTATTCGTCTTGATTTGAACACCTGAATAATATTTGTTGTGAAGCACAGATCATAAAGTTCCTCGTTATATAAAGGTATGCGCCGCATAACGACGTTTCGGTCAACGACGGATCGCATATACGACGGTGGTCCCGTAAGATTATAATGGAGCTAAACATTTCTATCGCCTAGTGACGGCGTTAGGGGAGCTGATTGTGATACAGATCACTATCTGGTGATTGCAAATGTTAGGGAAAGATTAGCAGTGGGTAAACAGGCCGCACAGAGGTTTGATAGGCAAAGATTTAACTTGAGGAAGCTAAATGAGCTGGAGGTTAGGGAACAGTATCAGATTGAGATTACTAATAGGTTTGCAGCTTTGGAGAACTTGAACGATGACGAGGAAGTAAATAGGACTTGGGGGAACATTAATGAGAATATCCAAACCTCAGCGAAAGAGAGTCTAGGTCTGCATGAATTGAAGCAGCATAAACCCTGGTTTGATGAAGAGTGTTTAGGTTTCTTGGATCAAAGGAAGCGGGCTAAAATGCAGTGGATACAGGATCCAAGCCAAAGCAATGGAGTTAATCTGAACAATGTAAGACGTGAAGTTAGCAGATATTTCAGGAACAAAAAGAAGGCATATCTGAGAGCTAAAAATTGAGGAACTTGAAACTAACAGTAAGATCAAAAACATTAGGGACTTGTATAGGGGTATCAATGACTTTAAGAAGGGGTACCAGCCTAGATATAATATAGTAAAGGATGAGAAAGGTGACTTGGTTGCAGACACCCACATTATTATGGCTAGGTGGAGGAACTATCTCTCCCAGCTATTCAATGTGCATGGGGTTAAGGATGTTGGGCAGGCAGAAATACACACAGCAGAACCACTAGTACCTAAGCCAAGGGCCGCTGAGGTTGAGTTGGCTATCGACAAGCTAAAAAGTCGCCAGGTATTGATCAAATACCGGCAGAACTGATTAAAGCAGGGGGTAGAACAATTTGCTTGGAGATTCATAAACTTATTACTTCTATTTGGAAGAAGGAGAAACTGCCTGAAGAGTGGAAG
>Ga0136643_10020454_pt1 | contig 10010 bp, 7 predicted proteins | sample TergutLab28metaG_FD_96883 | JGI IMG/M metagenome (GOLD analysis project Ga0136643, IMG submission 96883) | Labiotermes labralis P1 segment gut microbial communities from Petit-Saut dam, French Guiana - Lab288 P1 (version 3) (version 3) | ecosystem: Host-associated > Arthropoda: Insects >... | reverse complement strand
GACGGCTTGAATCTCTTGGCGTATAGCGTCTTTGAGTCGTTCGATTGTGCGGGGTGTATTTTTTGTACACTTTGCCCTTCAATAGGCCCCAAAGAAAGAAGTCGGCAGACGTTAGATCGGCTTCTCCTTGTCTGTTACTTTTTAACCAATTTCTGGATGCAAAACTTCGATGGTGCACGTCTTTCACCAAATTCCGTTCGAAATACCGTCTGGCATGCTTTAAATGAACCTGTTTGCCAGTATTTACGAACGAGAAACCCGCGCTGTTCGACTGTATACACAGACAATAGTTTCGGGCCTCTAGCGAGAGACTCATCCTGTATAATAGGATTGGATCACGTCGACTGGATGTATCTAGCTCTGCATTCACAACCGCCTACCTCTGGTTCGAATCCTAAGCCAGTTGAGTCCAGTCCACATCATGACATCCCATTTCCTTAAGACCAAATTTACTCATATCCTCCCGTCTATCCACAGGCTTTCTAACTAAAATATTATCGCTCCTATGCGTGCTACATGTCCCATCCAATTCATCGAAATAACTCTAATAATATTTGATGTAGAATGGAAATTATGAAGCCCCTGAGAGTGCAGTCATGTCCAGCACGCTGCTAATTTCTCTGCCTCATGTCGTCAACATGCACTTCGTTCTCCGCAATCTTCATTCTATTTTCCTTAACCTTTTGACGCCTAATGTCAACTATAGTGGTCGTACCGCACCGCTAACCTCTAAAGTTGCATTTTATATATTTATTCAACAAATATATGTACTGATTATTTTAAACATGGTATATACTCTCCATTTTTTTCTCTTCAAAATGCAGTTTGTTTCATAATTCTAACGTATTTGGTTCCTGTATTATTCACATTTTATATACAGGTGTGCTAAAATTCAAAAAATAATTCCGGCGCCAAAACGTTAATGACGGTGAAACACAAAGCCCCACTCTCACAAAGAACGCAACTAAATATATTCTGTTTTTATATTTAAAGCTTTAAATAATGCATTTTTTAATTCTTTTCGATATTCAACTAGCCAACATCCATCTTCGACTATTTTGATTTGTAACACGAACGTAAGTTGGTATCAGCTTATGCGGTTAAATCTTAAGCTGTAACATTTACTTCGAAGAGAATCTGTAGAACCAACACTCTAAGAACAACGGACGCACTTTTCATACATCTCAAACACTATTAGACACTCACAGATACAAAATTTGAGCTGTAAACAGATTGACAGTTTTGAAACAAGAATGGTGACAAGTTTGAATCTGTTTGCTCTTCGGAAAGAGCCCTGGTACCCAGTGTGCAGGAGACTGGGAGGGCACCACGGCCGGTCTGGGCGGGTGCGAAGAAGAGAAAATCTGTTGCAACCACCAGGGTTCGAACACCGAGCGTTAGAGCTCGTGGCGAGCCGCAATACCGAGCACATAATCCCGGCTCCACGTAACAATAATGTTCGGTAGGGCATTTGAGTTGTTTTTCTCCTTCAGTGACGTTCTGCACGTGTTGAGGAAAGGGACATTACAAGATAACTTTGTTAAACAAAAATAGGATTTTTTTGATAGCCATTGCAAATTTCCTGTGTGTTTAGTTTTTTTCCTTGGTGTGGGGAAAACAAACGCTCTTATTGTTTGGCATACGTAAGGTCACCTCCACGGAGGGCAGTCCTTGCCAAGCTAGCGGTCGCTCAGATGGTAAAGAATTTCGCAGATTTTCACGTAATTCGAAAGTTAATTGCCGTGTTCACAACAGCCCGACACTGATTCTTATTCAAGTGAGCTACGTCCAGTCCGTACCCCACACCATATTTTTGTGGGTCAGTTTTAAATACTATTTTCACCCCTGCCGTTTCGTGCGGGCTAATAGACCGATAAATCATCGCTGAATTTCCAAAATGTTCAGACCGGCTCGGGGGCCCACTCGATCTCCTATAAAAAGGGCACCAGTGGCTCCTTCCCTTGAGGCACAGCATCCGGGGTATGAAACTGACCATTCTCCTTCATCTAATGCCACGGTTAAAAAAACAGTGGATCTATACCTCCACAATCACATGTTTCTTCATGCTGTGCGAAGGAAAAACTTTTGCTTTTTGTAAGCCCAGTTCTCCCATGTGGTCCTTTCGGGGTTTTCGATTACAGTTTTGTAACCATTTCTCACATACTGTAAACTTCCATTCTGTCTGATTGCAGTTTGTTTTGTATTTACGCTGCGTTTATGAATATCAAGTCGCAAGCTTTGTGTATTTAATGACGCTATGTGAAATGAAAGAGACGTTATTTAGTGTCGGGTGATTACGAATTGAGAATCGGGGGTGGGAGTAAGTGGGTGAATGGGTAATTGAAGCAACATTAGGCCGACACTGTCGCAGAGGCTGTCCGACAAAGGACGAAACAGAACTACAGGATCCCCAGATTACAGACGGCACCACCGAGGGAACCTGAGAGGATTGATCGTGACTGTCCTTATATGTGCACAAACTTCTTTAATTGGAAATTCGGAAATCTAGTTATCTTGCTGGAAAAGATATTCAAATAGTGAATCACCGTGCATTAAAAGCCACATAGCAAGAGGCTGTTATTCCATTCTGCCCCGATACACAGAAAAATTTCTACATCTTATGTAGGACTGCTGATATTCCTGTATCTTTTAGCTTAGTAGGATACCACCATTCCATCTTCTGACAATCTTTACACTTTTAATGTATTTATCATTAATTTCAACAATGAGTTTCCAAAATCTGGGTCATAATAAACCTGGGGTTCAGTGGACAAATTCTTTAACACAGACCTCAATAAAGAAAGGCTCTTCTCCACAACCTAAAAGTCGCTCCGCTGCTGGACAAATAACCCACCTTTTATGGAGCCCGGAGGTTCATTACCGTGTTCACAACAGTCGCCATTAGTATCCATCCTGAGCCAGATGAAGCCAATCCACATCATCGCACTTTAGTTGTATACGACAAGACATTATTTAAACATTCATACTTCAGCCTGTTTATGAACCACTTCTTTAACACCTTCTTTCTGCGCATACGATAAATTTATCTAATTTCCGATTAATTCCGACCGCTCGCGCGCCAACTAATTTTACAATCAATTTCAAATACGGAAGGTGATTCCGTTACCAGTACTTCCAATACTGGGTACTGATCCAAGAGTGTGAGAAGCAAAACATGAAAATGCTTTCCAAATTTGTATGATATTACAAGAAATGAGTGTGAGAACCTAAGCAGGCTACAATTGACATAATGGGTGAAAAACATTTTTAAATGCGGGCCACTTAGACGCGAGTGATTTGGCAAAGTATACTAAAGGGGTTTTTAAAATAATATTAATAAACTGAAAACTGATTTCGATATTTAAATCTTAATTTATGAAACCATAAAACTATAAGACAAATGTCCGGTGTGTTGAACGAATCTTATACACTATTTACAGGGGTGTCTGTTTTCAAGCGATCGCGTACGAACTCGTCTGTTTCATTAGAATTACTAAGGGTTACTAAGAGAATAGATGTTACAAATCACAAATTTAGAGGGGCTGTTGTACACTGGAATCTCAAAGTACTAAGGATCCACGGGCCACTTACTTAAGCACTGAGAGCCACGTGATGCTCCATACTTGTTCACTTCAAGGGCCACAATAATCGGCACAGATATTTTCATAAACTAACCGAAAAAAATATCGTAAGAACGCTAAGTTAGGATAATGTAGGTCGAACACAACTAGTTTATTAGCAGGGTGTTAATGAAACAACATGTTTCGGCCTACTCGGAGGCCATCATCAGATTTACAATGTTGGCTGTAAGAGACAAATAATAATGTGAGATCGTAAGAACTCCCAGAGCGTTGCGCCTCACCAGCCGTTCACGACATTCAAAAACCTTCATTTGGCCATTTTTATCAGTAGGACACTTAAGCTATTTATGCATGTAAGATGGAAACTGATGTACGACCGCGCTGGTACATGTGGCAGTTCCCAAGTATTGTTACATGGACCGGTATTTCCTGAGAAAAGGCCGCTCAAGTGATGCAATACCTCAGCTAAGCCAAATCCCGCCTACAACTTTTTTTGGGGGTGGGGTAGATGGGGGAGAGGTCAACAAAAGATCGACTTGAAGACCTTACCCACATTTCTCCAGACGGTTACCACTTCCTCGTAATAGAAGTAGTGCACAAAAGGACGCTGCTGGTACATTAATTTCATTGCACAGTGACTTCCGAAATAGAGGGCTCTCCGGATGTCGAGAGTGCGAGCTCGAATTTGCTCATCACATATCACTTTCCGAAAAACAAAAGAAAGATAAAATATTTTGTTTGAATGCACTGGGACGGCCTGAAATCCCGAATGCTTTGGGCATTTCAAAACTAATTCAGAAAATGCATGACGTCAGTGGGTGAAGTGTAATAATACATACTGAAATATATCTGGTACCATCCACGGTCCATCCATCCATCATCCAAACATGGCGCTACAGCCCTTTCCGGGCCTTGGCCTCCCTCATAAGACGCCTCCATTCATCCCTATTTTCAGCTCTTCTCCATCCTCTTACCCCCAGCAGTTGTAATGCATCCCTCTGGACCACATCCGCCCATCCGGTTCTTGGTCTTCCCACTGGTCTTGTGGTGTAGAAGTTTCCTTTCGAAACCTTTTTTGGAATCCTTTCTTCTTCCGTTCTTATTATGTGACCTGCCAATCCTAATCTTCTGATTTTAATGTCTTCCCCAGCCACGGTCACCGCCTTAAAAATTTTCACTGAGCGTCATATATAGATCTTCTGCCACTTGGAAGACCAGCATGTAGATGGGTGAATAAAATTAAAATTGGTTGCGTAGAGTGCATTGTTCTGTTCAGGCTATGGAAAAGTAACCGTCTCTTGTGAACGCGAGTTCCATAGAATGCGGGGAATTGGTTTTAGTATATAACGACCCATCAGCTCTTAGAGAAGGACTCTGCTCAATGTAGTTAGTTATACAAATCTTCATGTTCGTCCCAGCAGGTTATAGCAGGACTTCACTTACCAAACGCCAATTACGCGTATTTAAATCAGCAATTCACAAAACACGTCTTATAGAGTGTCTACAGCTTAACACACCAACCACCTGTACTTGATGCGTAAAATCCTGGTCACACGCCTATCTGTAGCTTACGCATTGTACCAGAGTTCATATTTATGAAGAATTACCAACCAACAAGCGTTTTTAAGATAATTCTGTAAAGGAAGTGCAAGCGCGGACGAAACAAGTCAATTGAAAGTTACTCAGAGTTCTGGATCTGCCCATACAATGACGCCATTCGAAAACATTATGCTGTGAAGAACTTTTGAACCTAAGTGGGGTTAAGTAACAACAAGTTATAGTGCGTAAATGTACGTTGAGGAGCTCAGTGATTTGTGTCCGTTGTTAGATTATAGTAGGGTGATCAGATCACGAAGGATGTGTCAGGCCGAAGCATACAGCAAACACTGGACTGAAGAAAAGTGCAAAGAAAATTTTGGTCCGGAAATCCGAAGATACTCTTGGAACACATAGGTGTACATGAACACATGATAATAAAAGACCCTTAAAAAGTGGGATAGAAAGGTGTAGAATAAATTCGTGTACCTAGGAATACGGCCCAGTTGTGGGCTGTTTTGAACATAAGATAGAACTTCCGATTTACGTAAATGCAGGAATCCTCTTCACTGAATAGGCAACTAGACCAGCGTACTAGACGAAACTTCTCAAGAAGGACTCTACTCTGGGAAGCGATAAGCTATAAATCGGATAACAGGGTTTCTGTTCGTGACAGAGGCCTCAACTTTACTCTCTCGCCTCTACGCCCAGACTGTTATTGGCCCATATACTCATTGCATCCAAAGGATAGATTGCTTTCAGCCCGAGAGGGCAATTCCATTGGGCTTCATCTCTACAGTGTCAAAAATATGCAGAACTTTCTTTCCGCGTCCGCTTACGCCTTCTAGGGGTGATGCCTAAGCACAGAAGACACTTTACGTTTATTGCTAAAATATTTGTTTAAATGACGGTCGGTTGGGCAAGGAGCTCGGAAATTTTATGAAGCGAAATTTGAGTTCTGTATCTGAGGGGTACGTTTCTGAATTCCGTCGCTAAAATTTATTTCGCGTGTACCAAAATCCATGTATGTTTTAAAAAATATGCAAAATACCAAAATCTATTAGATATACGAATTCTAAAATTACATATAAGGGTTTCACGATGATATTCTATTTTGAATACAGATTTTAGCATTTTCCCCCTTCACTTGTCCTAGCTTGGTTCCACAATCAAGTTTTTGAGTCACCTTGGGAAGCACGTATAGCAATTGGGCGTGTATGAACACTACACTCATTCTATGTACATGTTTTATAAATAACGTACACTTGTAATTTTTAGATTGAGACTTGGATTCTAACAGCTTTTACTGAAACTGCAGGAGAAGGGAGCACATGAATGGAAAATATCGTTACGTCGTAGGTCACTCTTGCTTTGAGAACTTATTTCAGGCCCGAAGACCAACAAAAAGTTTGGTATTTGGATACCTTTATGGAGACTGGTCGTTTGCTACAGTGGTTTCGAAAAATGGCTTTCAAAGTGGATAAGAGAGAAGACAGGAAAATCAAGATCCATTTGAAGCTCCTCATCCGTAAAAAGGGTGTTAAGGTGATGCAAGGTGCGAGGATGAGAAGGAGGAAGCCCATGCAAGGTTGGTGCGCCGAGGAGGAGGCGAGGTGCAAACAGGTTGGTTGAAACTTTCAGGGGTTCCTTTAAACAGTTACTAATTCTCTACCTGGATGTCTACCACCTCGGGGCAGTATTTCAGCTGTAAGAAAGATCACGGTAGCTACAATGTCATGTTTTGTGGGGTTAAAAGCTGAGATGGTTAGAAGGGATACTGAAATTAAGGGAGAAAATTTTGATAAATTCGTAAGCAAGAAGGACACAGAATACAGTCCTTAAACATAAAAAGTCCCGCGGATTGCTCTCTATTCAAACACTGGAATTATGGATTCCACTTACACTTTGGGCACGGACATACGAATTACTTTTTTTTTTTCGTTGTTTGTATTATCCTGTGGCAGTAGAGGCCTTAGGACAAATCCATCTTCCCTCAGACAGTCCCACTAACTGTCTGTACCAGGGATGGCCACCCAGACAGCATCGGAAGCCGGACTTTAGGAGGCAACTTCAGCAAGAGCCATACATCAGTAAAATAAAATATCATAAAACAATTTTTTTTATTTGAATGTTTCTTACTGCCGCTCATCCAACTTAACTGATTAATTTTAGTTGATGTTAACCTTTATGCACCATGCATCCTACATATAGGACAGACGTACCGCTACTCCCCAGAGTACACTTTTTATATATTTAGTCAACAAATACATTTGATTATTTTTGTAGACTTTCTCTCACCATCTTCGTTTATTCCTCCACAAAATGTCGTGTATTTCCTAATGTTACCCTTCTTGGTTCATAAAATATTCACATTTTACATAAATGGTGTGCTAAACTGTAAATATCCAGCTCCAGGGCCAAAGGTTTAATAAAAATCCAACTAGATGCAACAGTATGCAGATATTTATTTACTGCAAAGCCACTCTACATGTTTCGGGTGTCACAGCGCCCATCATCAGGAGTACTAAAAACTGTAACCGCAGCCACCGGTACAGGTCATAATACTGGTACAGCTACTGCCCTCCAACGCGGCCTGAAGGCCACGTTGGAGGGAAGTCTTGCATACTGTTGCATCTAGTTGGATTTTTATTAACATTGAATTACGATGCACGGAACCATGAGTTTAAAATTTAATTTCAGTTAGTTACGAGTCTCTTTAGAAAATCTTTTTAAAACGCCTCCACAGCTTCACGTGTGTGTTAACTACCTATAACGCATAAGGTATACCATGGAGGCGCTTTCGTGCAACCATTGTCGCTGGGGGAAAAGCAATGAGTATTACATATACTGAGTGTGTGTTTTAGGCCTGGTTACCCAGCATGAAAAGCGCCATGTTATACTGTCACGTGGCCTGCCTGGCTCTATCACATTTTTCCACAGTCTCATAAATGGCACGATTTACGGGAAATAATTATTAAACATAAAATTTGTGTTTTGATTTTCTCTACAAATTATGTCTGGAACATCTCTCATCCTAAGAATAAATAAGCAAGATATTATCATAAATGTACGTATGTATTCAAGTAAAGTAACCGCTATTGATGTCATTTTTTAAAACAAAACTTCAATATTTTCGACCGATTTTCGAAAAATACTCAAACACCAAATTTCATGAAATTCCTTCCAGTGGGAGCGAAGTTGTTCCATGCGGATGGACGGACGGACAGACAGGCAGACATCACGAAGTTAATAGTCGCTTTTCTCTGTTTTGCGAACTAGCCTAAAAGTAGCTGGCATAAATCGTCCAACGACTCTACACCTCTCTCACCTGCCAGTCCAAATACTACGAATTTAACTGGCTGGTGACAGAGGGGAACATTTTTGGCCATGCCCGCCCAGAGATCACGAGTTAACAAACGACCGTGCAGATCATAGAATTAAAAAAAAAAACTCGGATGTCGATCTGTCAATTATTTTACAACTCCGTGAACAATGTATATCAAAGAAAAGTTGGTCTGTGACAGTGTTAAATGAGAGGAATCTTATCAACTATAAATCAGGTTGTATTTGGAAGGAAGGAGTCGTGGCTTATTTTAATGCGCTGTTTTAGCATTTACACAGAGAGGATGGGAGCAGCCACAGAATGCTATCTGTTGTGTTGTCTTGACGTAAAGACTCGCAACTGAACACACAACAAAAGTGCCTACCATTATGCCAGAAACTTTCGGTGTCGGTGGAAAGTTAATTCATGGTTACAGTAAATATAGCGACTCGCTGCAGGCTGGATGGTCCGGGGATCGAATCCCGGTGGGGGCGAGATTTTCCGTACCCATCCAGACCAGCCCTGGGGCCCACCCAGCTTCCTATGCAATGGGTACCGGATCTTTCCCGGAGGTAAAATAGCCGGAGCGTGGCGTTGACCACCCACCACATCTAGGGTAAAGAAAGAGTAGAGCTATACCTCCACTCCCCCCCCCCCGGTCCTTCGTGATCTGTTCTAGGGTGAACTTACCAAAGACATCACATACTGACCCAGAAGGATGTATCCTGCACAGGCAGCAACTTGTGCATAGAACCAGCAGTGTTATAAATTGTATATTTATCCTCTGCGCGAGATTTACACGCAGTATATTTAGCCGCCACGACAGTCTGTCTCTAAATACCACACGTGCCCTCTACTCCGGCATGCCCTTTTAAACACCGTACTGTTCAGTTCCATTATATTACCATTAACACCTGTCCAAACCAGGCCACAAAATGCTAACGACGACGTATTTGGTAAGAAATTAGTCCTTGTGCTTAATTGAGCCCAAGTTAGGCACCACATTAAAAAGACGGCATATGGGACAGTGAACTTCCACGCTCCGACCGTTTTACTACCACCGTAAGAGACCCAGGTATGACTTTATGTAGGAAGATGCACATGCCCCACAACTGCTGTGGGTGGAGCAAAAGGAAGAGTCACTCTACGTGTAATCGGTTTCCTCTCACTCAGTATGTGGGGCCTTTTGTCATAATATAGTTTTCCCTGTACATGCCACGAAGGCATAAAGGGAGAGTGGCGTTCTGCTTCACTCATTCTTAATCCGGCACTAGACGCTCTGGATGGACTGGTGAAAAGGAACTTTCGTGTTCTTGTTGGGAATCTAACCCCCAATTCTCAGCTCGTAACTAGCTACTAAACGGAACTATTCCGACTTGTAGTAGGAGCCAGAGGCTACAGTGCGGATTTATTTATAAATAGGACGTTAAATGCATAATAGAATATTTTATTTTCATTGTTACACCGTGCATGTTGTCGAGTTACTCAATTATTACACCAACCACTGCACATATATAAAATTTATAAAATTTACACATTAAAACATTAAAAACGCTCCGACATGTTTCGGT
>Ga0136643_10020452_pt1 | contig 10011 bp, 5 predicted proteins | sample TergutLab28metaG_FD_96883 | JGI IMG/M metagenome (GOLD analysis project Ga0136643, IMG submission 96883) | Labiotermes labralis P1 segment gut microbial communities from Petit-Saut dam, French Guiana - Lab288 P1 (version 3) (version 3) | ecosystem: Host-associated > Arthropoda: Insects >... | reverse complement strand
ACTCGCAAAGACGGGGCACGGTCCGCACTTCCAGAATTGTACTCTCTATGTATTGTGTGTATTGTTTGTTGTAAATGTGTCGTGTGATGCTGCCACCGGGTGTCAAACCAATTGCGGTTAAATAAATATCATATCGTGTTTCAGGCACTTATATGGCCATCGTCAGGAGCTCGAGACTATACTTGTGTTATTACCGCATATGGTGTGCAATGCCTTGGTTGCTGGTGGTCGGCGGTCAGGTGCAGGGCACCAGGCTATGCGTCCGGGATGGTGGATGTTGTTCGAGTCGAACAACATCCATCATCCTGCTGCCCTGCATCTGCAGGCTATGCGTCGAACAACATCCCTCATCCTGCTGCCCTGCACCTGCAGGCTATGTGTCTGGGATGAGGGATGTTGTTCGAGTCGAACAACATACCTCATCCTGCTGCCCTGCACCTGACCGCAGACCAGCAGCAACCAAGGCATTACACACCATATGCGGTAATAACACAAGTATAGTCTGGAGCTCCTGATGATGGGCATATAAGTGCCCGAAACATGTTGAGCAGATTACAAGTGCAATAAACAATTCAATAGCATTTCGTTGGGCTTTCTTTTATACGCACGGTAATGGAAGTTGGGGATTCATAAACTGGGTAGAATTCTTGCCTAGCCAAGGGACTATTAGCCTTTCCAAAACTATGCTGCGTGAACTTCTTTCATTAATTCAAAATGTTGGATTATACAGAATTGATGAGGAACAGGTTGTCAGGATCGCACGTTAATTAATTGCTTTGTTTATTTTCAATGTTCTTTCCCCCATAGTTACAGTGTTGTCGGTCCCTAATTAAGATTAAGTTATGCGTCGGAACTTGGCAGGACTCGTAAGGAAACAGACACACACCGCCACCATGTGGCGTGTCCTCAGACGAGTGACGCCACCGTGTTACACAGTAAGACGGGTTCGATCTCGGAACGTATGCCGAGTGAGAGCCGTAACTTAAGTTACTGGCGCGAAATGGCATTCATGGCGCTTGCCCAGGCACTTCTGCGTAATTACCATTGTGTGGGTGGAAGACGGAGTATTCGCGTAAAGACCGTTGAATCTGTTCGCGGCGTATGTGGCCGATCTTACAGGTTTTCCATGTGATTGTACACTGAGGCTGTGAGTTAGTTTCTCGTCAACCGCCTACTTTCCTGGCCATTAATTTCCAGAAATACCATCGCTACGTTCTGACCTTTGGAGTGTCCGCTTGCCATGTGAACTTCTGTCCCCGCACGTACCGTACGATCAAGTCATTAGTGGTACTTGTTATTCCACAGAATAGCCTAAAGTTGCGCGTGGTAGAGGTGCAGCGACACTTGTTTCTTAAGTTTAATCTCCGAAACTGCTGGACGAATTTCGACTGAATTTGGTATGAGCGTACACGTGGAAGTTGTAGACCGAATCTGCTACTAGTGTGTGCTGCTTCGTACAGCCCGTACTTTGCGTAGGGCTTAAACTGGACCTTTTTTAAGTTTTTTGTAAAGGTGGTGTATCGTATAGCAGCTTGACAGATAGTGCAGAGAAGGCATTTTATTAAGATCTTCAAATCGTACACGTATTTGGAACATTCCATATTTTAACCAACAAAATGCATTAATTAAAATACAATACAACGGGTCCTAAAACACTTCATATTATGTTTCGGCACCAAGTTGCCATCTTCAGGGAGTTAATTAAAAGCAAAGCATCGTATGTACAACTCATACTTCAGATGCTAGTCGCCCACACTTCCGTCATAAAAATTAAAAATTCTTAAAGTGTTGAAATTCTAGACTACACATGCTAACAAACCCAGGTTCATATTGCTGTATTAACAGCACCATACAGTAATGAGCCCCTTCTGTTACACGTTCGTGGTTTGTATTTTCTGGGTTGTGTATACAAACATCGGTGACACTTTATGATCCAAAGGGATCTCGTCCGGCTGAAGCGTACGATGTATCTCGTGTTAGGGTATATATTGTACAAACTGTATATGTGTAGAGTGTATACCCCGTATGTGCACTTGAAATTACTGTATCTCCTTTTAATCAAGCGTGGTTAAAAATAAATTCAGTAAATTTACCGTAGAGAAAATAAGCGCCACTGTATACTTTTCCAGCCTTTTGATATGGTTCGTGTATCTTTTGCAGGTCGCTACAGGTTTATGCACAGACCAGCCGCACGCACAGCGCCATCTTACGGGAGCAGCGGTCGGCAGACGGCGGTAGTGAGTTGGGTGGTCCGCTGCGTTACCCGCATTCGTGCATACTGTGGTTGCAGTGCAAACAGGTGAATATGCTCTTCGTTCCCGATGTTTAACACTTAATAGACGTTAATGGCAGCTAATGTGTTTTATAACATAGTACGTTACAAATAAGACTTCCCGGGTTTATCCTTTGGGGAAGAATCCATAGCAGCAATTGGATAGGAGACAGGATGGGTCCCAGAGCTGAAATGGACATTGAGGAGAAGAAAACTGTGCTTCCTCCGGGAGTCTAATGCCGATTCGTCTGTGTTCACCGCGTAACGTACTACATTCAGTGAGGCGTGGCGTGTAAGCAGACGACAGGTAAAGCCTCGTGCTGCGGTCTTACATGCACATATAAGTGAGCGTTATGTAATCAGTGCAAGAATGTTGGCGGGATGCGGATGGAACGGCGTTCTGAGAAATGATAGACGCGGGTTTTCCTGGTTTGCCTTCCAGGAAGCAGGCTGAGAATTAGGGAAGCCGGAAACTTGATGTTTTCGCGTGTTTGACACATGATCACCGAGAGCGTGGTCGCAGACAAATATTCGCTTGGGGGGAGGGGGGGCGCTAGTTCGAATTACGGTTATTGAGTGGGTTAACTAAGGCGGTGACGCGTCTGAATGGCGTTATTGAGGTAACAGGATCAATCCTGGCATTGAATAGGCTGACTAGAGCAGTTTCGCGTCAGGCTAGAGTTAATGAGGTAAACGGTTCGAATTACATACCCTTAGTACCTTGACTCGAGTCATAAGGGTGTGGCTCGGATTTGGAAGGCTGTGGGTTAACTCGAATGGTAACGGATTGGTATGATCCCAGTTCTAATCCAGGCCGTTCAGCTGTGTAGCTAAACGGATCGCATGCGTGCCTAGTATTACCCTGTTCGAATCCAGTTCCTGCCGGCTAGACCCTTAGGTATTTTTATGAAAGGAAGCTGCGGACGGCTTTCTCCTCTTAACTTTGAGTTCGTTCTGTGTCGTATTGTTTCATTTTATTTGATTTAAAATAACCTCAAATGCTGGTATGTCGGCGTGAAATAATGTACGGTACGGAGAAAATAATAGTTGTGAATCTTAATTCAGTTTTAACCTCACGTCAGTGTGCTGAACCCCGATTTCGCGGACGAGAATCTGGGAATCGAATCATAGCTGTCCAGCCCGGTACTTCCCAACTTTTTTTTTGCTTTTGTATTGCAAGAACCCCTAAAATAATTTTTCATGTCCGGAGAAACCCCTACTTATAAGAAGAGGGAAACGAAAGATGAAGTTGGTAGGGCTCGGAGATTTTTCCACTTTCGCCCATGCCGGACAAAAATTTCCGCGTTATTTCAAGGGATATTCGGAATTTGTTTTGCGGTTTTTCAAAACTTTGTTCCTGTTTTCCACAATTTCTTGGGGAACCTCTAACGATATTCTGCGGAACCCTAGTTAACACCTGCATAATTAGTTGTACTATATTTGGTGTTAAGGACTTATTTTAAAATCAACATTAGTTCTTAGTTATACATTATAAGGGTTTCGGAGAAATTTAATTTTGGAGGGGTGAGGGTTGTAAGGTGAATTTAATTTCGGTGTGCTGGTGGATAATTATTTATAATAGTTGTAATGCATAGCGTAAGGCTGTGTGAAGCTCAAAAATAAATGTATCGATTTTTTAGAACAATTTATCGTACCTCAGATTTGTGCATATAAAATGCAGTTCGTATTAAGATGAAGCTTGTTTGAAACATGTTTCGACATGAAAAATGTTTTATGAAATATAATTTCTGGTTTGTGGTGTGGATGTCTTATCATCTTATCAATAATATATTTATTTCTGCAATAAATTAAAGAGACCAGTGAGACGTATGCGAAGTATGTAGTAAAGCAGCATATTTTCTCAGCGAACCACACCACATATATGCAGCCTTCCCCAGGGGTGTCGACATTGTCGTTTTTGCTGTAAGAAATAAGCATAATAATAAATAAAAGATCATATAATAAAACATTATGAGTTGCTTTCCCACACGCAGACAACTTGCTTTGCGTTACGTGACGTCATTCGGTAGCTGTCCTTACTGCAACTTGTAAAGGCTTCATGTTGACACTCTGTATATTTTGGATGTGAATTTATCAGGGTAATTGAACACATTGATTTATCAATGAAACAGAACCGGGTGTACGAACAGCGTGAGTTGATCACCAAAGTGTGTACTTGCACGCTTTTCTATCCTGCATGCTTAGTGGCAGATATTTCTGAATGGTCTGTGCGTTAATTTATGAATATGACCACAGCAATCTTCCAAGAACTCGGTTTCAGACGTGCAAAATTTTCTACGAACACAACCAACCGACATTCATGCACTGACAGCAGGCCGTTAATGGATTGCATTAGCGTCTGCTGGTAGCTAGGTACAGTCAGCGTGGTAACTGGTTGCTCGTGATCGTGATATAATTCGAGGCTTGGGTAGCGGCATGGGAATTTATTTCCGCCACTACCTTCATGGGGGGACCGCGTTGGCACAGTGGTTAAGGTGCTGTTCTACAAATCGGAAGGTCGCTGGTTCGAGCCCAGCTGGTGTCAGTGAATTTTTCATTGACATAAAATCCTCCCGATCGCACTATGGCCCTGGGGTCGACTCAGCCTCTAACAGAAATGAATACCAGGAGTATTTCCTGGGGGTTAAGGCGGCCGGTGCGTAAGGCTGACAACCTTACCATCCTATGCCGTTGTCACGAAATCTGGGCACCTGAACTTCCTAGAAACCTCTGGGCCCTTCCGGGCCTGTAATGGGATTGCTTTACCTTTTTACTACCTTCATGGCCTGTTCTAGGGGGAACTAGGTTCAGACCTGCTGTAGTGTCCAATATTTCGTCTGCTGAATGGGTCCTTTTCTTGGTGACAAAAACGTGAAGCTGACAGCTCGCGTAATATGCGTATCGTGCTGGCGTGGAGGTTTACCTTCACGCAAATTATACGCCCGAGTGGCGTTGTGGTTTCGCACATTGGCTGCTTTAAAGCCTGGCGTTCACGTGGCCCTGACCCGTCATCTGGGGAGTGATCGCCCTATATTCTGGGAGACATCGATTTTTTCGGCAGTTCTGCAGAGCAAAACACAGACTGGAAGTCGCAGGTTCCTGCTACGTGTGTCATATTTTTACAGGGGTGATGGCGTTATGTCCTAGAAGATAGAAGGTATAATGTTGTACGAAGTAAATGTGAGTGCCCTAGTACATGAAAATACCACGTTCATATCATGCGGATGGCTGTGTGGAGAGAGACAAAGCTCTTATGTCACGACATTGCTCTTTCCGTATACCAAGTCACACGTCAGCAGTGCGCTCTTGACACCTGGCCTAAATCTGTGCATTTCAAACCCAGGGCCTCGTAACTTGTCAGGTGCATTTATATTGACGAATTCAAACCAACATCGCGAGGATAAATGACGTAGCGATATCTGATACGAACGTTGAATGCTGTAGGGAGAACACGTGACAAACCTGGTCCCCGCACGTTCGAGGAAGCTCGCCACGTTAATTCAAAGCTGCGTTGAAGTCTGTCGAGGACACCCTGTTGGGAAGCTGCAAGTTTCTCAGCTTGTCAAGAAATTCTCCGCATCGTATGGCACCCGAAGATTCACTACCGTTTTCACGTTTGTCTCTTTCCGGAGCCGGATCCCTCCCAACCGATTTCGTTAAATTTTAATACTGTCGCCCCATCGGAGTTTCCGTCCAGGTCTGGCAAGTGGTCTCCTTCGTCCAGGTTATTCTTCCAAAATGTTGAGTGAATGTCTTTTCTCTCATATGATTGTCGCATTATCCTTCAGACTAATTTTCTTTTATGTCATCCTCCTGAAAAATTTATCAAAAATAAAACCAGTAGTAAGTGATAAGTGCATCTGGCCCCGAGAATACACACCCATCTTTAAAAAAATTGAAATTGTTCATCCTGGAAATCAGAAACAACTACACACGTCAAACTACAGCACAGCCAACACGCACAACTACGCCTTGCTTCTCAACTCCACAACAGATCAACCACCTTTACGTAGAAAACCTTCAGTAACCACACCAGACATCCTTTTGTTGAACTCCATCTAAGCATAAGAGCTCCCGCAACCATCGTCTGACATATCAACATACACATGGATAGAAGGCTAATACACTCTAAGTTGCAATTTACATGCGTATGTGTACATCCAGATACTAGTACGCCAAATGTGTGACTAATAGATCCACAATCATAATTCAGTACATCTGTGTTCACATACAGCGACGTGAATACTGAAATCAAACTTATGTGCGTGATATACTACAACCTTGAACTTGAGTGCTAATGTGACTTCGGGATTCGACCACCTTCAAATGTGAATCACAGTACCTTCCCAACTTGCTCAAATTATTAAGATACCAATACGCTAATAATTTATATATGTATATATATAATATTTTCATCCTAACTAATATAAATTTTATACCATTACATACTTTTAACCATTGTGTGTGTATATATATAAATTGTATAATTTTAAACTATTTTTGTACACCCTGTAAGTAATATGGGATCCCACAGTACATGATATGCACTGATTGTACCTCATATCTCTGAATGTTGGCCTGAAGATGGTCTAATAAGACCCGAACATGTTGCCACAATAAAATTCTAATATTTATACACCGTTGTGTTTTGACGGTAACTTGAAAACTTCTGTTTTACTTCAGAAACAACAAGATTTTGACGAAAACTAATGTGCTGGAATATTTGTAATATAATTCGGTTTCGTAAAGTGCTGTTTATAATGTCAGAAGTGGCACAGATGGGAAGGAAATAGGCACAACCGATTACCGAATATGTGCAGCATGTATTAATGTGCCAAGGCTGAGCTGCGAATGTGTCCCTGCGCTCATTTATGTATCACTTCAAGATTTGTGGTGGAGGTAGACAGCCACGTGTTTAATGTCGGCAGTCGATGGAGGGAGTGGTCTGCTTCACGTCTTGGGCGATGTGTGTGTCGGGGGTGAGGAGAGAACCCGGGTACCCTTTGAGTAGGCGGCTTGGCGTGTTGTGGTGTGGAAGCCTTAAGTCAGGTACACACATATGTACCGCAGTTCACACGTTAGAAGGTTCAGGTTCGTTCCACAGAGCACAGCGTGCATCTTAGGGAACTGGCAGGTAATGTTGGATGTTCGATCGAAATCACGCTGTTGGTTGGATAGGCCTTGCCGTGAAATGCACGACAGCGAGTGACAACACACGCGTTCGCGTAGTCGCGAAGAGAGCCCTTTACCTTCGTCATGCGCGTCTGTCCCTCTGGCCACTTGCATCAGTGCGGCTCACACGGGACGAATTTCCTTGAAATTTGATACTGGGGACTCTAATCAAAATCTGTCGAGAAAATTCTAATTTTCTTAAAATCTGACACTTTACATGAAGACCTAAGTACGTTTTATTGTTACCGGCGACATCAAATCGCTATAAAAACACTCTCTTCGAGTGAATGGTGTAAGACTGTTAGGACAACTGAGGAGGTATAAACATTACGCGAACGCACCACATTGTTACTTGATACGTATATGCCTGTATCGTATAGAACTGTTACCAGTGGCTTTAACAACCTTTCGGGAAGGGGGGTGGGGGTGTTTGCTGCTGTTATTAGCGAAGTTATTTCCGTGTGTTGTTGACAGGGTTCCAAAACAGCGACATCTGACAGAAGAATGGAATCCAATCCGAAGGAAGCCGCAACATATTTTAGTATTTGTAAGTTTTGGGGCCCCCTTGATTCACGGGGCTGCCATGCCGCGGAGTCTGCGAGGTCCTTGTCTGTACCATTGACTGTTAGGTTACAGGAGAATTCACACTGTGTACCAGGCTGTACATGAACTCAATTACCGGTCTGGCATACAGTTCTGTCTGACAGCCCGCCATTTGCAATTTCGTAATATCACCAAATGCCGCGTCATGGCTCAGCTACAAGGTAAATGTGAAAATACAAGTCATTGCTTATTTCCATTACAATATAATACCCGTTTCCATTCATTAAAGTGCATATTTATGAAGTAGTTCTGAATAAAAGACAAGTGGTTTATGCGATAACGTTACGCTTACGACTCAACCTTGAGACCCCTAGTACCTTGTTCGAATCTCAGCCAAAACACACATCCTCTGACATGGTGCCCAGAATATACAGTGCATTGCTTAAGGCGACGACCGCTTGCTCTTGCGGTGCTAAGTAATCCCGGCAGCTCGTGCAGTATCAATACCAGTAAAGAAATCGCGAAATAGCATGGCCACACTGTTGAATGAGGTGTCTCGCGGTTTTTGGTGGCTCTCAAGTTGGCAATAAGTTAAGACCACTTTCGTTTTTTGCCCAATTATCACCAATTTACGACATGTTGCGGAATTGAAACAAAACAAAAATAAGTATATTTTGTATTAGTCTAGGCTTGGAAAGACGGTGTAGCCGTAACTCTTCAACCTTCGTCTTCTAGATGTAGCTGGTTCAAATCTGGACTGGATTTTATTGTACTGTTTCCAAGTCAAGTCACGTAAGCATCAGGTTACTACCCTAAATTGAATCACCACAGGCCCCTAAATCGTTAAAAAAAATTCTCCATTTATAATCACATTCCCACCGCATTCGCAGATGAAACGAGAGGGTTAAATAATTTTAAGCCGCGTTCCCAAGACTGGTGTGTTTCACGAACATTTGTCACTTGTGGATACTTGCCGCATCGTGGGAACGTGTACGTATATGAATATTTGGCCATTTGTCTGTTTCCCACCGACTGTCGGTAAATGTGACACAAGTCAACGGAATCGCCATTGCTTACAAGTCGAGAATTGTTGCGTTTTCACGATGTTTGACAAGCAGACACGTGACTTGTGTGTGGACAGTCACATATGCTGGTCAAGTACATGAGTTGTGGCAACGCGATGTAGTAATGACGAGAAGATGCGCATCAAAATGTATGTAAATAATATTTTAAACTTGTTTGTTGCAGGAGGTTCTTGATGAACGCTTAGATTTGCGCGTAGATGCCATGTTGGAACAGGGATTGTTGGAGGAGTTGCTAGACTTTCATCGGCTGTATAACCAGGAGCGCCTTGCCACAAGCACGTGAGTAGCCCAAACACCTGGTTCAGAAGTGCTTCGATGTGTTGTATCTGCAAAGTGTGACGTAAAAATAAATACGAATAACAGGCGGTCGTTTGTGATTGAAAGTATGCTGTTCGTTCTACTTGGGCGTATGTTACAAAAGACGTATTTACTTTCACTGTCTGACAGATGGCATTAATTGTCAGATGGCTTCGACGTGTTGATACTTTCACCTATAAGAAGCGCACTAAGTGTTTATCGAATGGCGCTAATCGTCAGGCATCCTTACAAATAAGTCCTACATACCTTTGTCTCTAACGTCATAATATGGAAGACTGCCTATTGTAAGGGCACCATAAACCGCAAGACTATGTGTTATGACGGCACCATAAACCGGAAGGCTGGGTGATGTGACGGCACCACAAACCGGAAGAATATACGATGTGACTTTACCAGAAACCGGAAAACAACACACTTTGATTCGTAATGCGGAGACAAGCGACAAGACTGAAGAACGATGGCAGCATTTTTTATTGGTGCTACAGCCCGATTCGAGCCCTGTTCTTCTAAAATCCAAGTGAGAAAAGCGCTGGGGCTCCTGCCATGGATGGTGAAACGATTGCAAGCGTCTGCCACCAGTTCGGCATTTCTTTTTTTTTTTTTTTGCATTACAGCGCCATT
>Ga0136643_10020451_pt1 | contig 10011 bp, 5 predicted proteins | sample TergutLab28metaG_FD_96883 | JGI IMG/M metagenome (GOLD analysis project Ga0136643, IMG submission 96883) | Labiotermes labralis P1 segment gut microbial communities from Petit-Saut dam, French Guiana - Lab288 P1 (version 3) (version 3) | ecosystem: Host-associated > Arthropoda: Insects >... | reverse complement strand
GCCTCCTATACAATGGGTAGCGGCTCTCTTTGACGGAGGTAAAGCGGCCGACGCTTAGCGTTGGCCACCCACTCTCATTTAGCTTCGAAATTAAACAAAGAGTAGAGCAATAACTCTACAACCCCTCTGGGCCTTCAAGGCCTGTTCTACGATTTAATTTATCTTTTTTACATTTATTTCAAACATCTCTCAAAATGATGTGTACTCAGTATTTTTCTTTCATTCGGCGGAAAGAAATGACAACCTTACGAACATAAATCATTCCGAGCGAAGTCATTTCCGTTGTGTATTGATTCTATATATTCACTTTATTATATATATTTCAGTCAAAACAACTATATAATAAAAGCATAGGTTAAAGCGACATGTTTCGACTTAAAAAGGCATCGTCAAGCTAAGCTAAGAACCATGAAGTTCTTTACAGCACACATTGTGAGCCATATGGGATCCCAAATGCGCACAGCCACATTGTAAAGAACTTCATGGTTCTTAGCTTAGCCTGACGATGACTTTTTAAGTCGAAACATGTCGCTTTAACCTATGTTTTTATTATATAGTTGTGATGAGTGAAATATATATAATAAAGTGAATATATAAATCATTCCACCCACCATCACTGCAGTTTGTTCCCCAAAACATACACAGCAAACTAACTTCGAAAGAAATTCTTCGCTTTGAACATTTAAAGATTACGTCGATTAAATGACTGATGAATAGACGGACAGACATCAAGGGTGGCACATGACAGAAGGTGGCGAATATTTGCAGAAAAGACTATATTTTCCGCGAAACTCAGAAACCAAAATCTAATCTCGGTTCAGCAATAATCGGACCATAAGAGAAATGACAATGAAGATTTTTCCTATCAGTGCAGAACGACTGGTCAGGACTGGCAGAGGACAGTAAATCAAGTGTTCTTTGCCAGCAGGCCGCATGAAGGGAGACGTAGGTGGGGTGAGGAAAGGAAACGAGAAAAATTGCTTTCTGCGGGCGAATTTCATTCCTCGGACTCATCATCGTCATCTGGTCGGACCCCACACCGGCTGGACAACAGATCGTAACGATACGAAGTGCTGATGGGGTCATTTTAACTTGCACGGTCCGGAAATAGGGAAGTCGAAGGAGGCCCTATGTTATGGAGAAATTGCTTCAATTTTGTATTTCTCAGTACCGTATATTAATGTTCATGAAATTCCAGAAAGATGTTTTACGAAATGTGCTGAGTAAGTCCAATCCAGCTGATACATTCTCACATACACGAAAATCTCGTGTTTCTACGAAAATACCCTAAACCCTTACCAATGGGTATTCGCTTAAGTGGCAAAAAAAATTGCTCCCGTGCACGACATGAAGGCATACTCGTGAGGGGAGGTGTGGCTCCTCTCATTCTCAACCTCAGCGTTAGATAACGTTGAGTGTTCAGCCTCACGCTCAAGGTCGCTTTACCCCCGAGGAAAGCGTCCATTATACCGGTCTGCGCAGGTTTGGGAAGAGAAAAATCTCTGGCTCCTAACGAAAAATCTAACAACGGCTTTTCGATTTTCAGAGAGCAGATCAGTCGCTACTCCGACTACACTAATCAGTCTCGTTTTCGATTATGTGTGGGGGAAAAAAATTAAAACATTATCTAACAAACACGAAAGGTTTTGATATGTTCCATCTTCGGTGCATTGATCATATCCAAAATGTACTGAAACACCAACAAATGCATTTCAATATTTATGGAAAAAAAAATCCCTTGTTCGAAGTAATCCATGACACACAGTTCCACCACGCAAGCGCATAACGCCACACCATCAACCCTACTGCCAAACATTACAATTCCCTTGCCACACCTCAGTTCCAAACAGTAAACCACACCGTCAACACACATCACCATCCCGTTGGTAAGTACCTCATCAACTACCGTTGTATATTTCACAACATTCCTCTAATTAACGACGCACTGACATATTCTTATAAACAAAACATCACTTTATTACAGGATTAAAACTCACCATACTACGGCATCAGGCATCATTCCCCACACAATAAACAATTTTTAGCCCCCAAGATTTTAATAATAATCCAGTTTTAGCCTATTTTTATATTACTAAAATAATTTTAAACAAAATTTTACTTTAATTGCAACTATTATGGAGTGATGGTGACACAGTTAATCACACTTGTCTTTTTGTATTCTTGTAACAATAACATCACCTTGAAGATGACAGGAATACCGGCCGAAACATGTTGGTGAGAATACTGTGAACAAAATATATCATAAATATTGAAATGTATTTGTTGGCATTTTTAAAAATATTTTGGAATGAAAGATTTGGATATGCAGAACATGCCGCCGAAGTACATGACAAGTACCGCTGCTGTCGAAACGCAAAAGACGTTTTAGCTTCAGCGTGATATTTCTGTATGTGACTGTACAGCTACATTTGTTCGTGTAAATCAACACATGCAACAGCCCACTATCAACACGCGTCTTTAACACTCTTCTCCCTCTCACAAACTTCACGTTTACATACAAATACAATTACAGTACAATTTCTACATAATTGTGTCCTTACCTTCAATTTTCACGGCTGCGTTCTCGTATCGCCATTAACCCCACACAAATTCCTACAAAGCGGATTCACCGAGATAACAGCTTTCGTAGACTGCATTCTCCACACTGGACAAGCGTATACTCTATTGTCCTAATGTTATTAATGGATACTGAATGCCAATGAAACTGCTTGGTCTTAAACAGTTTTATGGTTCCATCAACATTTACTGTAAGACACAAAATGTACTTGGCCAGTTTGTCCCCTACAAGTGTTGGTGAAACTGATCCTCCGGTGTGTCACAAATTAAAGACCAGGCATAATATACGGCCCGGTTTAATACACAGATGCATACAATCAACGTAATTTATCTGACTTAAGAGACATACTAAACTAACCCCACGAAGCAGAGTCCCTATTGAGAAGCTAACAGGTACTCAGCTTGTCAAGAATTCCCCTATTTTATGAACCCCACAAACCGCATTCACAAGAGCCCGCCACCTGTCCCTGTCCTGAGCCAGATCAATCCAGTCCATGTCCACGTTACACTTCTTGAAGATCCATTTTAATATTATACTCCCATCTGGCTAGGGTCTTCCAAGTGGTCCCTGTCCACCAGGGTTCCCCACCAAAACCCTGTATGCATGTCTCCTGTTCCCCATACGTGCTACGTGGTCCGCCCATCTCATTCTTCTTGATTCGATCACCCCTATAACATTTTGTGAAGTGTAGAAATTATTAAGCTGCTCAATATGCTCCACGCCCCTGGTACCTCGTCCCTCTTAGGCCCAAATATTCTCCTCAGCACCCTATTCTCAAACGCCCTCAGTCTACATTCCTCCCTCAATGCGAGCGACCGACATACATACTAAAACTTACATAATTTATCTTTACATGCAGGTCAGATACCGTGATGTAAAAATCTCTTGCGAGATTTCAGGTTCCCACAGCGGTGTTGCTTAAAGACTTCTAGGATGTTACACAGAACAGTTGGGAGTTTGCCTCTGAAGATAAAATCACTACTGTCCTTCGAAACTTCGGTTACCGCTGACCCAATTGCACAGCGTTGACATCACAGAGGATTATAATATTGAAAATCGCTTTCCTTCTTCAAACACATACTGCCGCAGGTAGCTTTAGAATAACTTCTGAACATCTGTGTTTTTTACACACGCACACACACACACACACACACACACACACACATGTAGCAGTCTGTTGTTGTTTACCCGATATGTACAATATATTTTCTTTTCTTCAGGACCTCGGCTATTTTTAACTTTCATTTCTGAACCATACAACGAGTAAACTCCATCAAAGTATTTTCGAAACGGGCAATTGTTGGGAAATCAAAAGCAAAGAACTACGTAACACCCACCCAGCAAACAAACAACTGACATTTATACATTTCCTTTATTCTCTAACAACAGTGACTCAAAAATGACCAAACTGTTTCTAAAAACAGATCTTGCTCTACACCAAAACGTCCACTCTGACTCTAGGGCCAAACCCAGCTTCATATTCTAGAGGTACCAGGAGATATTTCCTTGTGGTAAATTAGCCGGATCGTAAACATCATCGCTCGCCTCAATCCAGTTCCGAGGTGGAGAATGAATAGAGTTACACCTCCACCGAAAGGCGTGCAAAGAGACTGAGACGTTACACTTACTGTACTGTTTGCAGGAACTGAAACTAGCCGATCCCAGTAGCCGCGCGGTTTAAGCCGTGGGTCTACGGCCGCTCGCTTGCTGGGATTGTGGGTTCGAATCCTGCCGGGGGCATGGATGTCTGTCTGTGTTGAGTGTTGTGTGTCGTCAGGTAGCGGTCTCTGCGACGGGCTGATCACTCGTCCAGAGGAATCTTACCAACTGTGATGCCTCCTTGTGTGTGATCTAGAAACCTCAAGAATGAGTAGACCATGACCCGCGTTGGGCCGCAGCGCTACAGGGGGGAAAAAAGGGACTGAAACTAATAGCATACGAACTGCATAAGCAAGGAGTAAGAAGAAGCGATTAATGGAACAGGATATTCGAAAGTTCACATGGGTTATACTAGTGAACAGCTTGGCAAATTCGGATGAAATTTAATGCGGAAGTGTCGACGAAAATGTACAGCAATAATTTCACCTTTGCGTCTCTAACAAATGTCGCCACTGTCGATAGTACCTGAAGGGAAAGTTAAGGGACTTTGCAACAAAAAGTCTTGTGGCATGTAAAATTGGATGACGGTATAAGGTGAGGGAATGACTGGCATTTATAACAGTGATTTAATTTTTTTTTTTTTAATATCTGGCCTCCTTTCAAGAAACCTTCGATATGGCAACGACAAACTTCAGATATCTCCTCTCCGTCAAATGCGTCACTAACTGGCTTTAACAAAAATCGTGGCAACAGAACTGAAAAGAAAGCATTTCCGAGCTTCCGTAGCCTAAAATGAACAATGTAGACGGGAAACACATAAGTTCCCTGAAGCAGTGATTTCAGAATTATAAGAAGCCACAAATTCCTTAATTAAATAACCATAACATACGAACCCCCACTTCTAACGACAGTTGTAGTAGTATATCCAGTATGTATAATACATGCCATATAATTATCGACAGTTCATTAAGTTCCTAAACATCGAAATTCCGTGAAACACTTCCTGAAATCATTAATATGCCCAAGGTTCAGGAGCCAGTGAAGTACCGCCGATCATGAGTATGTTATTGAAGATATCCAAAAGCATTTCGTGATAGTACAACACACACAACACTAGAATATAATCTATCAGGCCACATGTTTCGGCCTTGTCAAAGCTATCACGAAGCCTTTCCTCTTTAAGTGCTATAAATAAAACTTTGACTGCAACAGGGCACTAGATCTCATCCTTTTACAAAACTAGTTATAAAATAATCAAATAAATACAATATTTTTTTTCCTGTGGCGCTGCGGCCCAACGCTGGCCATGGTCTCCTCATTTTTTAGGTTTCTACATCACACAAAACGACGCATCACAGTCGGTACGACTCCTCTGGACGCGTGATCAGTGCGTCGCAGAGACCTCTACCTGACAACACACAACATTCAAAACAGACAGACATCCATGCCCCCGGTGGGATTCGAACGCACAATCTCAGCAGGCGAGCGGCCGTAGACCTACGCCTTAGACCGCGAGGTCACTGGAACCGGCCAAATACAATAGGTAGTAAAATATAAAAAATTAATAGGAAGGTATAGGTTTGTAAAATCTAAACATCTCTTGTATTGTTACAGTCAAAGCTGTACTAATAGTTCTTAAAGTGATATGGTCTGGTTATGGCTTTGAAAAAGCTGAAACTTGTCTCCTGATTGGTCATAGTGTGGGGTTTCGTGTGGCTGCTCTATCACGAAAAACATACTGATTAATAACGCACCGGGGATGAATAATCTTCACATCCAGTAGTATACATAACCGTACAGTAATATTTTATTACCGTCTGAAAACAGAACACGTATAATCAACAACTTGACAAAATTTTGTCATTAACTTTTAGACAATATGTTTCGGCTGTAAAACAACCATCATCAGGCCAAAATAGAACACAGTCCAGGTACATAGACAGTGTGCAATCTATGGGATCCCATATCGCTTACGTATTAAATACATGAACGTGTTTATACATCTGAAGGCTTATCTAAGCACACACAGAAGGCAGGGTATTAAATGGCAATATTGCCTTATCAACCCATTCTTACAGTCTTCAGTGCCACCAGACTTTCAACAGCTTTATTTTCCACTGGCTTGTTTAATGTCTTATCGTCTCCTCCATCTCTTTATTCCTTGTCCCACGTTTCTCTTATCTTCTCGAGAGTTTGTTATTGCATTTTCCTTCTAATTGAACCGGGAGCTGGAATAGACCATCTTTGCGGCCGGACTGGCCTTGGAGCTTTGCTACAGCGGTACCTTCAACACCAATGTTCCCATTCCTTAAGGCGGATTTACATTAATTCCAGTTCGCATTCGACTGATTCAAATTTGCGCAACATGCCAGTATTCGCTCACGTCTCGAATTCGATTGAGTGTCTCCATTCCCCGGGGAAACATACGAGTATAAGATAGAATTCTAGAAGCGAGCTTAGAGTCAAGAAAGTCTGTTTCGATGCAGCACTTTGTGCGTAGTGTTCAGGAGCAAAACTGTACTCATTGGTGCCAGATGTTAACTGAATTACCAGCAACTCTAGACGCCACCATTCATTTTCAAGCGCGTTCGTGAAATTGCGAAAAGTGACTATTAGCTTCGTCGTGTTTGTCCGTCCGTCTGTCCACATAGAACAACTGGGATCCCTTTAGACGTATTTTCATGAAATGTGATAATTCATTATTTTCCGAAAATCTGTCCAGAATATTGAAGTTTTACTAAAATCGGACAATAGTAACGGGTACTTTACATCAAGACCAATGTACATTTTTGATCATATATTGCTCAGTTCTTCTTAAAAAAAATTGTTTCAGACAAAACTTACACAGAAAATTTAAAAAAAGATATATTTTATGTTCAATAACTTTTTTTTAAATTTCACGCCGTTTATGAGATAATGTGGAATATTGTAAAGCCAAGCAAGATATAGATGACAATACGGCGCATGGGCATTGCATGCTGCATACCTAACGCTACAAATGCACACTCAGAATATGTAATACTTACAGTTTTTCTACTTCAACAATGGTTGCACCGAAGGGCCTCCATTTTACATTACACTTCCACGGCCAGTCTTGTTCTCAATATCACTGTGTCTTGGTGAGCTCTCCTAAGAGAATCATTGCGTCTTTCTGCACGTCAGACCCCACGTTCACAAAACCGTGTCATAATCAGGGGCGCACCAAATTCGGGCGCCAGATCGCTCGGGGAGACTATATTTTGTACGGTGGCGGATAATTTTGAGATATGTGGGGATCGTCAATGGCGTACCCAGGAATTTTGTTCCGGGGGGGGGGGTTCAACAAATTCAGTTGAGGACAGAGGACAAAGAGAACGGGGATCTGGTGGCGGTAGCCCACTAGTAAGGGGTTCTGGAGGCAGCTGTAGTTTGGTACAATAAATTTCATTTCCTGTAGTAAAAATTTCTTAATTTTTGGTACTTTAAGACTATTTATGATGTGAACAAATTTATTTGTCATTGCTAATGTAAAACAATTGCGAACTGGCGGTAGTTTTAAAATTTTACTGCCTTTTTTCCGAACATCTTAGGGTGTTGGCGTCCTAAATTCAGCAATTTTTAAGAGTTTTCACAATCGGGTTGAGTTTGGCATGATTTTGGAGGGCCTTCGGAATTTCGGGGGGGGGGGTTGAACCCCCTCTCAGTACGCCAATGGGGATCGTCAGTATGAAACGTGATGTCACCCTTCTTGTGTCGAGGGGTTTGAGATCGCTCCCATAATTTTAGGACATTTGAGTATTCCTCGTGACAACAATGTAATTACACAAAGTTCTCCCTGTCCGGTCTTCCAAACCCTGCCATTTTGTTTTCACAGACCGCTAGCCATTTTCTGTAATACCTCACTAGACCGCGGCATGCTAGCTACTGTCCACAGCAGTGGTTAGTTACTGCAAAGATCAAAACATTTCCTGGAATTCCAGTAATTTGAGGTTTGCAATAATTCGAACGGAAAATCAATGTGCTAACTCGTAGTACGTAAATTCACATTGAGCCTGTTTTGTCACCTTTACAATGGGAAGCAGTCTGCGCCTCACATATCCCAACTTCCGAACAGAGCGATCGATTTGCACAAAGCTTGGTCGGAAAGCGACGAAACTAGACGCAACATGTCCTCTGAAACGTCAAATTGGTGCCATCAATACAACAATATGGCGACAGACGGAGTGCAGTGGCAAAATCGGTATCAGTAAATTTAATTAATGGTCTTGAAATTCTATAGAGGAAAATATCTTCAAAGCTAGATACGATGGTTGAAATACTTCTTGTGCAGAATACAAACCAACGTGACGGCCACTGGAAGCCTACATTTAGCTCTCATTTCGAAGGCAATAACCAACAACCAACCGGAGCTACAAGTGTTAAATCTTGCATTGAAATAAGCAATGCACAAATTAATTCAATCCGAAAAAAATTATCTGTGATCTTCGGTCTACTGAAATGTTACACAGCGTCGACTGTGGTTAGTTAATGACGTTTCGGGACAACCTATCGGTCCTATCTTCCAAAGAGCAGTCCAACAAGCAGAAATCCGAGAATAATTCTTCTCAAGACTGCTAACCATAAATATACGCTGCGTAACATCCCCGAAGACAGAATATCTCATTTACACTGCGGCGGAAGCCTGAAATCACGCATAATTTACCTGTTAATAATTTCAAACATGGCGATGGTGTGAAAATTTGATGCTATTTTGGGCAAATTAAACGTTGTGTGCATGCGTGAGTAGCAGGTTAGCTAGAGTTCGCTCTAGCTCAAGTTTATAAAGCCCAAAGAACAGTGGGGAATTTTCCCAGAACTGTTCTCCGTAACAGGAACCGCTTCAGGGACTCTGCCAGTCCGCCTCTGTTACAAGCCCGCATACCTTGGTCTGTGCTAGGCAGAGTTCAACCATCTCTTCATTTCATTAAAACCATTGTCTTGGTACAGTGATGGCCCTAAGGGAAGGGGCCCAGCAGCAGGCATATTATCGCCCAGCCTGTTCCTGGGTGCAGCAACTCGCCCGTAACGCGCCTCTCATGTAAAGCGACTCAGTGCGACGACAGCTTGACCGAGCCTGCTAGCCCAGCTGATTGACAGACTAACCGTCTGAGTTAATGACTTACTGTTGTGCTGGTGACTGCACCGTTGAAAAGATTGACACGATAACACAGTAGGCCCACCCACACAGACTGTCTTGACCGTACTACCAACAAGTTAATTATTTACAGCGAAGTGGCAACCATTACCACATGCGGCAATTTTCAATTTCACTGTATTTCTCCCATATACGGTGGGGTATTGAAGGGTTAGGGAAGGACGACAGGCAGTTCATTACTATGAAGCAGCAGGCATAAGGTGACAGCGCACACTTAGGTGTTGGACAGAAGACATGCAGCGAAAATACTAATTGTTAAACAAAAGTGTAAATGTTATAACAAATATTAGAGACTGAGTTAATGCGGCTCCGAATAGGCATAAGGGAGGCAATAGTTGTGGGATTAACAGTCACAACATTGCTAGTCACGTGTTATTACCACTCGCATGAAAAAGAAACTACTGTGAATAGGACTGGACACTTTCATGTTCCATACTTGTCGGAGAATTTGACTATCTACGCGAATTTCAGTATCTAAAACAGGACTCAGTTGTACAGAGTTAGATGGATAGTTAGGTAGTTAGTCAGTTAGTTAGTTGGTTAGCTAGCTAGTTATGCATCTAGCTCAAAAATTTTGCAGTTAGTTTGTTGGCTAGTTATTCAGTCTCACGATACACACCTGAAGCGTCAGATCACATTACGTCAGATCACATTACGTCAG
>Ga0136643_10020447_pt1 | contig 10011 bp, 7 predicted proteins | sample TergutLab28metaG_FD_96883 | JGI IMG/M metagenome (GOLD analysis project Ga0136643, IMG submission 96883) | Labiotermes labralis P1 segment gut microbial communities from Petit-Saut dam, French Guiana - Lab288 P1 (version 3) (version 3) | ecosystem: Host-associated > Arthropoda: Insects >... | reverse complement strand
TCAAGTTTTGTTGTTAAACGATTCCAAAGAAAGCGTGAATGTCCTGTTATGGACGCCTCCTCAAAGGCAGCTTTAAGCTTTTTGGTTGTTTCAGTTCCACATGGTTGAAACTCTGGTAAAAACTTATAAAAGTTCTCTTTATATTCATCTTCGCTGGACATTTCCAGCAGGTTCAACATCGCTTGGTTGCATCCAATTGGATTTAACTGTTTATCCCAAACGCTTATGGGTACAGGATTAGAGTGATACATTTGTTGTCGTTGCAATTCAAGTTTTCGCTTGTCCTCAGATGGACAACCAACTTCCACAGCACATACAAGTAACAAATTTGCTTCTTCTTGATGCAATGTGATGACCAAATTAACCAGACCATGCTCGTTCTGTCTGTGGTGTAAAAATTCAAATTTATAATCGTTTTCTTTCGATGCTTCTTTTATACGACTTTCAAGAACTTTGTTGGTATCCGCACCAAACAGTTCCAACCAAGCCTTGTTTTCGGCAGATAATTTCCCTTGACCGTCAAAATAAGCACACGCAATAGGAAACTTGTCCAAAATTTTGGCAAAATTCAATCACATCACCTCGATTCAATTTATTCTAAGAACCAATAGTGCATATTTACCTGGACTAATTATATCACGAAATTCGGAATATTTCAACAGAAACTTTTGCGTAATAACTTCCGACCATTCACAACTCAATTAAAAACAATACAAATATGAACGCACCCTAAAAGTTAGATTTTGATTCTAACTTTTAGGGTGCAGGAAAATTACATTAACTATTTAAGTGGTGATTTAATACTGGTTTATGTTACTATTAATCCAATCTACTATGTCACGTTTAACTTGTGCGTCAACACGGTCTTGGATTGTGTATTCCATTATATCCATCACCAAAGGTCCATATTGTCGATAGGCAGTCATCATCAAATGGTTTAGACCTTCGTAAAGGATAAGCGTCACATGTCCCATCCCTTCGGTTCCATCCACAAAGAGCTGGAAATCACTTTCCACGGTTGCTTGAAAATCCCTGCTACCATGCAGAATAAGCACAGGAATGTCCGTGTTGCGAGCAATAAAGGGCAATGGCAAAGACTCCATAACTGAGAGTTCGTATATTGCAGATATAGCACCAAAAAACAAAACTCCTTGTAGTTCGCTAGCTGGCAGGTTAAGGGCTGTCTGCATTTCATCTAATTGCTCCCTGTTCATTGCAAACATTACATCAGCTTCATCTTGGGATATTAGTCCCGCAACCAGTGCATCAACTACTTGTTGGGTCATTTGGTCATATCCAACCAAATGCAGTGGTCTTGGAGAGCTGTTCATTATGATAACACCGTCAAGACCAGCTTCTTCTGCTATTCTAGGTGCAACAAGACCGCCTTGGCTAAGCCCCAGCACAAAAATTTCACTGATACGGTTGTCATTTCTTAGCAATTCTGTCGCCAGAAGCACATCCTCGAAATACTCCTCTTGTAATGTGAAGTCCATACCGAAAACTTCTACCATCTTTTCACCATGGGCGAATATTCGCTCATTGTAACGCAAAACTGCAATGCCATTGCTGGATAAATAGTCGGCAATGTCAAAAAATGGGCGGTTGGCAAAAATGGATGAATCCATATTATTAGGACCAGAGCCAGGCACGAGGATAACGGCAGGTACAGGGCTATCTACGCTGGCGTTTTGAGGAATGGTTAACAGGGCATCCAAAGGCCATTCTCCACCGTCGCCTATAATCAAGCTCTCTGCTGTATAAGTTGCATCTTGTGGCGGCATCATAGGCTCGAAAGCGAAGTCAAGGATGCTAAAGCCTGCAATTTCGCCAGCATCATTCACTGTAATAATGTATAATGACGTACCTTTGGCAACAGTTGCAGATACAGTAGAAACATGGAAGCCATCCGCTTCCGCAGTGTCTAACACCACAAAATCAAGAACCTCACCTTGTCGCAGGGTTATTACCAAATCTATCGGGAAAAGTTGTTGCATATTGGCTGACATCATCATAGTTGCGGCAAGGGTGTTGCCAGCAACAAGATTGTCCATAAACGCCGTAACGACCATCCCACTGGGGTCAACCGGCATTTCAGCACCAAAATTATAATGCGGGTCATACACGCAAGCCATCAAGGGCAAAGCCATACCTACTGTTAATGCCATCAGTGCAACAGTTTTTCTAAAAAACTTCTTCATAATTCCACTTCTCCTTTTGTGATTTACTTGCTATATAGGTTAGACGTACAAATATCAATTTCGTTACAAAAATTCTTAAAAAATATTTATATACATAAAAGCTTTAGTTATTCGATGTGCCAACTTTGGACATTCCAAAAAATGCTATTACTAGAAGTGTGAAAATCTCCACTTAAATGTCTAGCAGTAAATAAAACTTGGTTTCGGAATGCAATTCCTATAATCGGCAAGTTTTCCGAAAAATAATGCTGAATGTCTGTAGCGGAACTGGCAAGAACTTGCTGGTTTGCAGCTCGATTTGATTGGTGGAGTAGATTTGACAAATAATTGGAGTTATATCCCATTATAAAATCCATCGTGGGATGATTAGAGAGGGTTGTCGTACCTACCACTAGGTCAAAATTGCCATTGTTTAGGCGGGTCTGAAATTGGTTTGATGGCAGGATGTGCAATTCCACATAAGCCCCTTCGTCCAACAACCCCCTTGCTAACAACTGGGCGACGTTAACACTTGTTGCGTTTTCTTCGTTGACAATAATATCCAAAGTTAGACGCATGGGAGGAAGAGCTGGGGAAGCTTGCCGTTGCAAAAACCCATCATCACCCAACACAAAACCTGCGTGTGCAAAAGTTGTGTATGCTGGCTGTTCGATATTTACCGACAACCAAGAAAGCGGGTTAAGGGGTGCAAAAGCACGTTCAGCCCCATGATAATAACGAGCCAAAAGACCATCCCAGTCCAAAACACTGGCAATGGCTACACGCACATCCCTTTCCGCAAAAATGGTGCGGTTATGGTTAAAGCCAATAAAATCAAAATCCCTGCTAGCTATTATTCCCCCTTCGTTTTTGCCCGTAGCACGAAACCTGCCCCAATCTGTAGCGTTAGCTGACAAAACATCAACCACACCCCCTTCAAAAGCATGGGCTACATCGCTCATATCCCGTAGAACATGGGCTGTAACACCGTTAATCAGCGGTCTGCCCCCAGGGGCATTGGTATTGGGGATTAGTTCCAAACGACTGGCGAGGATATAATCATAAAAACGAAATGACCCATTGCCCACAGGGTGCATATTTCGGGGGTGTGTCAAATTTGTCATAGACACAGGTTGATAATATTCTCGTGGTATTATAGGGAAATCCAACAGATACTTCATTTGCCACATGGGGTAACGTAGATTTATGTGAAGGGAGTGAATATCTACCGCATTGTGGCTGACGATATATGCCACATTGGGGCGGTAAACCGCCGTGGCTGGTGATTGGTGACGCAACACGTCAATTGTAAATGCTATATCTGCGGAGGTTATGGGCGTTCCGTCCTCCCAAAAAATATTTTGGTGAAGGGTTATCGTTAAGCTTTGTCCACTAGGGGCAAAAACAATACTTTCGATTATCGCAGGATTTGCAACTGGTTGCAAACTCTCGTCAAATATGACAATTGGCTCAAAAATTAAGCGTAAAACCTGTGCTAAGTATGGGTCGCTGTTTAGCAAGGGGTTTAGGGTACGTGGCAAAGGCATGGCAATGTTTAGGTGGTTGTCAAAAGTTGGGATAATATCAACATCGGATTCTTGCTCTTGGTTATGGGGTTCGTCAGGCTGGTCGTCACCGTCATTGGCTACAAAAGTTGCGAAATCAGGGTCTAATTGGGCAAGCTCAGGACTTTCACCCCCGCAAGCCGAAAGCACCAGTAACAAAACAGCCAACAACAAAAACTTCATCATAAAATCACCTTAGCAAAGTCCATGATTTGGGCATTTAAGTCCTCCAAGTCACCATTGTTATGAATAATATAGTCACAGTGGTTAGCAAGTTCGCTGTCACTCATTTGGCTATTAATCCTTGCCAATGCCGCTTCGAAAGTTATTCCGTCACGCTTCATAATTCGCTCCATACGCACCTCTCGTGGTGCAAACACGCCAACAACAACATTACACATATTATGAACACCCGCCTCTACCAGCAAAGGGGCATCAATCACAATAATCCGATTGGAGCTAATGGCAAGAGCTTCCAATGTTCGCTGGATAACATATTTATGGACAATTTTGGTTAACACCGCCAACTTTTCACCATCGTTAAAAACAATGCGACCCAGGGCTTTTCGGTCAATTTCCCCTTTGGCGTCCAGCACTTCATTGCCAAAATGCCCCCAAATTTCATCATAAGCCGCTGTTTTACCTCGTAAAATAACCTCATGGCTCATATCATCTGCATCTAAAATTTGGGCGTTCATTTCCACCAAGGCACGGCAAACTTCGCCCTTCCCTGCCCCGCTTCCGCCTGTCACCCCAATTATAATTCTATTTAGACTCATACCAATTCCTCCCCGTGTTCACATCAATCGCTAATGTGACTGATAATCGGACGGCTTGCTCCATTTCATCCTTTAGGATGGCGGTTACAGCGTCCACTTCCCCTTCTGCTGCTTCAATCAACAATTCATCATGCACCTGCAAAATCAAGCAAGATTTCAAACCTTCCGCTTGCAAACGATTATAAACTTTCACCATTGCAATTTTAATAATATCTGCCGCTGAACCTTGGACAGGCATATTCATTGCGGCACGCTCCCCAAAACCACGTGTGACAAAGTTACCACTTGATAACTCTGGTATCAAGCGACGGCGACCCCATAGGGTTTCGGCATAACCTTCTAGCTTAGCACGACGAACAGCGTAATCCATAAACTTTTTCACCTTAGGATACCTCTGGAAGTAATTGTTAATGAACCCATCAGCTTCTTTAACAGACACACCGATGTCTTCCGCCAAACTAAATGCCGAGATACCATATACAATACCGAAATTTATGGCTTTTGCATAACTTCTGGTTTGGTCATCCACATCTTCCAAAGGAATTTGGAAGGCACGGGCGGCAGTAATTCGGTGAATGTCTTGGTTTTGGGCAAAGGCTTCCAGAAAGGTTTCATCCCCAGACAGTTCCGCCAAAATTCGCAATTCAATTTGACTATAATCCGCATCAACCAAAACAAAACCAGGGCTTGCCACAAATGCACGACGCAATTCCCGCCCTAAATCTGTACGTACTGGTATATTTTGTAAATTTGGTTCAGCAGAAGACAGTCGTCCAGTTGAAGTCAATGCCTGATTAAAAGTTGTGTGTATTTTGCCAGTTGTTGGATTTATTGCAGATAACAGTCCGTCCACGTAGGTTGACCGTAATTTGGCAAAGCTACGATATTCCAGTATCTTTTCGGCAATGGGTTGGGTCTTTGCTAGCTTTTGTAAAACATCTACATTGGTGGAATATCCTGTTTTGGTCTTTTTGCCACCCTTCAGCCCCATATCTTCAAAAAGCACCTTAGCAAGCTGTTTTGGGGAATTTATATTAAATTCTTGCCCTGCAAGGACATAAATTTCAGCGGTTAAGCGGTCAATTTCCACGGTCAATTTCGCACCGTATTCGGTTATAAATTGGCGGTCGATAGCAACACCGTGGTTCTCCATGTCTGCCAAAACGCTCAAAAGTGGCATTTCCACGTCTTGTAGTAGCTTGTCCATGCCACTTTCCATCAAACGCCCTTTCATAACGGGCAACGCTCGACAAATGGCAGAAACATTGGCAAATGCCGTCTGTGCCAAGCTTTCCATGGTCTCTTGGGGCGCATCTAACAAACTTAATTGCCCATCATTCTTTTCAGGTAAATCCAGAGTTTCCCCCAAATATTGCAGGGACAAATCTGCAACGCCGTCCCCATCTTTAAGATTACCCAGCAAGTATCCTCCCAAGAGCAGGTCAAAATCTAAATTCTTAATGTTCATGCCCAATTGACGTAACTGGCGAATGTCTTTTTTAACATCAAAGCCAACTTTGGGGGCATCACACTCAAAAAATCTTGCAAAATCAAGTCCGTCAGAAGCAAATGCCACCAATTCGCCTTTGGCTACCCCTAGCCCTAAAATCTGCTCACCTTCCCATAAAATGTGAAATGCTATAGGTTCATCTGACCTCACAAAATCCATAAATTCTTGCTGACTTTGCAAAATTTTACCAGACAATGTTTGACTGGCACTAGTGGTCGCTCCACTAAATTTATCCCCGAACTTTTTCATTACGCTTTTGAGTTCCAGTCTTTTAAGTTCCTCAAAAGCTGTTTCTGTAAACATATCCCCGAGCATAAGTGCATCTGGGGCAACGCCCACGTCTGCATTTATAACAATCGTTGCCAACTCTTTGGAAAGTATTGCTAAATCTGCAAATTCCCGCAAGTTTTCTGCCGCTTTTTTTGGCTTTATGGCACCGATGTCGGCAGTAACAGCTTCGATTGCAGCCTCGATATTTTTATATTCTTGTATGATTTTTAACGCAGTTTTCTCACCAATGCTGGCAACCCCAGGAATATTGTCAGAAGCATCCCCCATCAAGGCTTTCATGTCAATATATTCTTTGGGAGTAATTCCCATTTGTGCTTCAAAGTCAGTCGCAAAATAATCCTCAGTGGTGGTTTGACCTCCTCGGGTTCTGGGTATACGAATTTTTATGCGGTGGGTTGCGACCTGTAATAAATCCCTGTCACCTGTTACGATGGTGGTTATAAAGCCCGCTTCCTGTGCTTTTGTTGCCAATGTCCCCATAACATCGTCCGCCTCGAAACCTTCCAACGACACAATTGGAATATTCATCATTTCAAGTAAACCCTTCAAAATAGGGATTTGGGCTTTTAACTCATTAGGAAACGGTTTGCGGGTCGCCTTATACTCTGCAAATTTTTGGTGGCGAAAAGTCGGGGCAGGTAGGTCGAAAACAACCGCACCCAAGTCAGGTGACTCCTCCTCCAACAACTTGAAATATATGTTAAGAAAGCCTAAAATAGCGTTCGTTGGCACACCATCTTTATTACTCATGGGTGGCAGAGCGTAAAAAGCCCGATTTATAAGGGACATACCGTCCAACAGCATCAATTTTTTCATTATTTTTCTCCGTTCCTAATTTCTACACTTAATTTTAGCACACGATAAAGATAAAGTCAATCGGTCTTTCGACCAAACAAAAATCCACTAAAATAAATTTCCCTTGCACAAATTTTACGAATATGTTACACTTAATCTATACAAAAGAAAATCTTTCAAGAGGTGATAGTATCAAGGGTTTTTACGAAATTTTTAACCTTGCACGGAACAAGGAAAATGCTACCGTTGCCATTGCCGTTGCTGGCGCTCCATATGTAATGGAAGCTGCCAACGAAGCCACAAAGCTTGGAATTGCCAAAATGATTTTGGTAGGGGATGAGTCGAAGATTGGGCAAATTGCCCACGAAAAAGGCATTGATTTGTCTCTTTTTGAAGTTGTCAACGAACCCGACCCAGTAATGGCGTGCAAAACCGCCGTTTCTCTAGTTTCCAGCGGAAAAGTCAGCTCACTTATGAAGGGTGATATTGACACTTCCACGGTTATGCGTGCCGCTTTGGACAAAGAAACAGGCTTGCGTACAGGCAAGAAACTAAGTCATATGGCAGCCTTTGAAACTGAGGGCTATCACAAAATGCTTTTTGCCACCGACTGTGCCATCAATATCGCACCTGATTTTGACACGAAGGTGGACATTATCGAAAATGCCGTTGCTGCCTTGCAAAATTTGGGCATCAACAAACCGAAAGTGGCTTTGATGGCAGCCAAAGAAACAGTAGACGACAAAATGCCCGTTACCCAAGAATGGGCGAAAATTGTAGAGCTTCACAAATCTGGCGAGAGGATGCAGGGTTGCATTGTGGACGGACCTCTAGCACTTGACAATGCCATTTCTGAGGATGCTTGCAGAATTAAGGGCATTAACAGCCCCGTTGGTGCAGATGCTGACATTTTAGTTGCCCCCACCATTGAAGCTGGCAATATGCTTTACAAATGCCTATCCTTTATCACCAAAGCCAAAAATGGTGGTGTAGTGCTTGGTGCAAAACGCCCAATTGTACTAACTTCTAGGGCAGACACAGCCGAAAGTAAGCTTATTTCCATTGCCCTTTCTGTTTTGTTTTAATTATCTGAATTTAAGGAGATTAAGATGAAGATTTTAATTGTTAATCCAGGTTCTACGTCAACAAAAATGGGTTTGTATGACGGCGAAACGCCGATTTTTGAAAAAACCCTTCGCCACCAGACCGAGGAACTTACACCTTTTGAGCGGGTTGGCGACCAATATGACTTCCGCAAAGGTATTATTCGTGAAGAACTTACATCCCAAGGTGTTAAACTTACGGATTTAGCTGGTGTTGTAGGCATGGGTGGGTTGCTCGCCCCCCTTGCTGGCGGTACATACGTGGTTAATGATGTAATGGTGGATGACTTGCGCTCTGGCAAATATGGCGAACACGCTTCCAACCTAGGGGGGCTAATTGCCCGTGCTTTAGCGGACGAGGTGGGTATTCCCTCTTATATCGTTGACCCTGTGGTGGTTGATGAAATGGAAGATATTTATAGGTTTAGCGGACATCCAGAAATTACACGCAAGTCTATTTTCCATGCCCTAAACCAAAAGGCAATTGCCCGCAAATATTGTGCCGAGCATGGCAAACGTTATGATGAGGTTAATTTGATTGTTGCCCATATGGGCGGCGGAATTTCTGTGTCTTTCCACAACAAAGGCAGGGTTATCGACACCAACAATGCCCTTGATGGTTGTGGTCCGTTTACGCCAGAACGAAGCGGTGGTTTACCAGCGGGGGATTTGGCGGCATTGTGCTTTAGTGGTAAATATACCCACGCCCAAATCAAAAAAATGATAACTGGTGGCGGTGGTGTATCTGCGTATATCGGCACAAATAGCATGATGGACTTAGAAAAACGGGCTGAAAATGAACCTGACATGAAACTGTTGATGGATGCCCTTTCCACCCAAGTTGCCAAAGAGATTGGCGGCTTATCCGCATCTGCCTGTGGTAAATTGGACGCAATTCTTCTAACAGGTGGCATCGCCTACGGAAAACCAATTGTATCAGAAATAACCCGCAGAGTGGGCTTTATTGCCCCTGTACACGCCTATCCTGGAGAGGACGAGCTTCTCGCACTATCACAAGGGGCTTTGCGTGTGTTAAAAGGCGAAGAAGAAGCTAAAATCTACCAAGGTAAGCCGATTTTTGGGGTATAGCCACTTTTGCGTAGAGGTATAAGATGAGCAGTAAAGGAAAATTAACAATATTGGCAATCTCTTTAGGGGTTCTTCTGGTTTCCACTGTTGTACTGGGAATTTTCTTTGTTGTAAGCTTTATCAATAATACATTAGGCGTAGACAGAGAACGGTTGGAAACTGGCGATATTGTCACAATACAACAAGCAGGCACATTCCATATCTATGTAGAGGACAGTATACCACCCCCATCCACAGTACGCAATCACCAATTCAGCTTCAGTAACACCGTTACAGAAGCCGTTACACATAGTCGTCCGCCCAGCGTCAACAGCACATATTCACTAAACACACTTACCATTGGAGGCAATGTTGTCCGTGGTACTTTCGGACAAAGAGTGGCGACGGTGGATTTGACTGAAAGTAGCTACCTTATCCACATTTATCCTTATTGGCTTAGTTCTGGTGAATTCGTTTGGGGTTTCGATTTAGCTAGTGGAATTTTTGCATTAATATTTCAAACAAGCTTATTATCCTTTGCTTTTATAGTGATTGTCACTCTGTTTATTATTGCATTAGTGCGTCTTTTCAAAATAAAAAAACAAACAGGTAATTAAATAATTTCATATACATTTAGGAGGATTTTATAATGGACAAATTCGGTTACATGGAAAAATATGACTTTGAGCAATTGTCATTTTTCCAACACAAAGCAACAGG
>Ga0136643_10020437_pt1 | contig 10014 bp, 6 predicted proteins | sample TergutLab28metaG_FD_96883 | JGI IMG/M metagenome (GOLD analysis project Ga0136643, IMG submission 96883) | Labiotermes labralis P1 segment gut microbial communities from Petit-Saut dam, French Guiana - Lab288 P1 (version 3) (version 3) | ecosystem: Host-associated > Arthropoda: Insects >... | reverse complement strand
GGTCCCTCCTCAATATTTTTATTTTTTTTTTCCCATAAAACTAACACACATTTCTCATCCCCCCCCCCCCCCCCCCCCCCGCCCCTCGAGTTTTTTTTTTTTACCAAAATTTAATAACTCCCTTCTGACACATTGGTCTCCATTAACCGTTGTCGGATAGTAATCTCAGAGCGTTTAGTTTAGTTTATTGTAACCAGAATTACAGCCACGAGATTGATTGCTAGCGTGTAACCTAATTTGAGTAGGAGACCCGTGGACTCACGCTCGGGCGCTCAGGCGAAGATGTGCGCATCGGCCCGGCTGATGGTTCTAGTTACATGTCGGACTTTAAAATAGACATCGGTCAAGCTTGAGTAGCGGTCGCAATGACTTGTCAATATCGGTCAGCCGAATGGAGAGATAAAGGTACTAATGATCCATACCAGACACTGCTTTGTTAATCCCTATTCGAGCTAATACATAAAAAGATTTAGCCTACTCTGTTCGAATAAGATCATGTAGATGAAGATTCGCTTTCTGGGATGTTAAACCGTATCGATTGGTAAGCAGTTGCCGTCTTTCCGAAGGACGGCATTGCTTCCGTCTTCAAGGTCATCAGTCGAAGAATGCTGCATGGACTAGTCGTCCTTCAAGGTAAAAGGATTGGGTTCCTTCGAAACGTCGGTAACTACTTGCCATTCGATACAGCCTGATATCTCAGAAGAATTGAATCTTATAAGGGCCGCTATTCATAACTCAGTTCTGGCAAAAATTGCGTGACGTGCGCAGAACGAAAACAGAACCCTGCGTGGGTTCGGGTTTAAATTCATATTGCATTAGCTGTCCGTGTGTCCATCATGGGGGTACTGAGATCAGCTCTCCGTACAGCGCAGACCTGGACACCTGAAGGAAGTGAATGGTCAGCTTTATGCCTCCGGCTCGGTAACTCCGTGTACCTTGGCATAGAAACTTGGGTGGACTTCAAAGCCGCTTTAGACGTAAAGCCTTAGAGAAGAATCTGTGTTTATACCACGGATCGACTCTCGGTCTTTCAGTCCTTAACTAATTTTTCTTGCCCGTCAGTTCAACCTCACCATCTTCAGAAAGGTCACACGTGTAGGACTCTTAACAAGCTATACGATTATATATATATATAGTGTTTGCATTTGGTTGGTTTGATGCATTAAAATAAGTTAGTTTAAAAATGCAAGGAATTAATAACTTTAAAATGCAATGTGTACCCAAGTTTACACTCGCCCACACAATTTCAAGGTGCGATGCATAGTTACGGAGAGAATAATTTCAAATTCTCTACGTTGATATAGTTTCAAAAAAAACGAATAAACACACGTACTTTGTAAGAATCACGAATTCCAGCTCCAATTACATATCACGCTGAATTAGTGGATTGCCCCCCCCCCCAATTTCCACGAAGCAGCCAGATGCATTTAGCGGTAGCTGGTACTGTGGTTACTGCCTGTTCGGATACGGTTCAGTTGCGTTACGCCCACTGCTTATTCGATTAAACCAGGTGGAAAGGCTTGCTCCTTTTCTTCAGCCTTTGTCTTGACCGCCATGGTAAAACTCACCTGTAGATCTACCGTCGTCTTGAACATGAGAATGCTGCTTGTTTGCTCGCCAGGACAAAAGAGTTGCTTTATTCTGAAAAATAAAGAAAGGGAGAAAACAAAAGAAACGTTTTGTAGTCTTTTTATGGGTGTTACTCTTTTCATCAAATAAAGACCAATACGTGTAAAAATAATTATTAATGTGTAAGACGATTACATTCATCCCTCTGTTTAAATAAGTACATTCCTCTAAAGACATGTGATTCTGTAGACGTAACGCATCGCCCCGATTCCTTTTTCTGCGAGAGACGAGCTCCGTGTCTCCATTGGACAGGAGGCTGAGTAGGCTTCAGTGTCGGTATGAACGCTACGAAGAAGACAAACACGTATGTCTTCTTCTTCCAAGATCGAATCCCGAATCCTCGTTCGCTCACTCCGTTGACTGTTTTCCTATAAAGCCCATGGCCTTTCTTGATGTTTAACAGAAGTGGCAGCCCCTGTGTGTGTGCATTTTAATATGAAATTTGTAGGCACATGTTTCTTAAGGAAGGAAATAAGACCATTATCCTAAATTATAATAAATTTTAACGAATATTAATACATAAAATATAATATTTTCTCTGCACTTAACAAGGTGCCACCCTTTGTAAATTAGAGTTCCTAAAATTCGTAACTTCGACATTTGGTGGATGTAGGACTACTTCAGCCTTCTGCCAGCAGCCGCTGTGTCACCGAATAAGGGGCTGAGGTAACATCAAGCCAGTATCACAAGTAGGCCTGTGCATGTGCTAGGGAACATCCATTTCATGGCCTGCTGCTACAGATCGCTTTTCTGTCTTGGAAGGTGACAGTCGTAACAAAGGTCACATTGTTACCCACATTTTATAGAACATAATACCCTCATTAAACCCTGCCTGGTGTCAGTCAATCCATTCCACGCTTTCATTAGTTAGCCTATATTGTGTGAAATGAGGAGGTAAACTGATAACCAATGAAGACTTAGTTCGGATGTCCAACGAGGCAATTGTAACATAATCCAGCCTACACTTCAAGCTTTCCACTGGAACACCTGAGGATGACCATGACCTAAATCAGAGTATCCAAATGCCGCGAAGAATTTGTAACAAAATACTTCCAGCATAATATTACAGCTGATCTACTTTAACTTAAGGTGGTGGCTTAAACTGCTTTATTCTGAACAAAGAATATGAGAAAATGGCAACTTTTATAGAGAATATAATAAATTAATTTACACTATTATATAATTAGTTTCGTAAATTCTTTGCCATTAGTTTTGACGTTTTGCTGACCGTGCATCTCAGTATATTTATGTCAGTATTTAACCAACTTGATGCACAAAATTTGTTTCAAAATAAGTTTTATTTATGCCTCTACATGTTTCGAGCACATGTGCTCATCATCACAAGGTCAAAATCTGGTATCATCACACATATAGGTGTGATGATACCAGAAGCTGTATAATGTAATTTTGACCTCCTGATGATGAGCACATGTGCTCGAAACATGTAGAGGCATGAAATAAAACTTATTGTGAAACAAATTTTGTGCGTCAAGTTGGTTATCTTTACCGTTAGTTTATGCATTGAGATTTCTAATTTTTTTATTTCTTGAGCTGTGCACAATTCATCTCATTTTAAATACGTTCTGTTAGTAACCGACTTTTATTTTATTCTTGGCCTTTTGTTTCTTTCCCACTGTCTCTTGTTTCTTTGTGTTCCTCTTACACTTTTGTATTAGTGATGATTTTGTAATTGCTATTAGTCTGTTGAATCAGGACGCACATAAACAACTGATATGACTTTCCTTCCCACTTTCATTACACTTAAATTCATACACTAGATTAGACCTATTCAAAACCATGTGGACTACGCAACAGGAGGGTCATGTTTATTAAATAACACTGATACATTTTAGTCGACGCTTCCATTTATTATCTTGTTGTTTATGTTTGTTAACCAGTTTTTCGCTGAAGCATCCTACTTCTCAGTCTTGTTCACGCCGGTCGAGCGGGACCCAAGTGTATGTCGTGCCTCTGCCTCAACCTGCAAGGTGAACTTTTCCAATGACAAACCGTATTTCGATTAATCAATTGACAGTCATAAATATAGGGTATTCTAAAATGAAAACTGATGTTCTTTTCACGATTTTCTGATAAAGAACTACTACACACTTATGTTCTTAGACCGACAGCCTCCAATGAAGGCTGTGGCCAAATCGCCGAGAAATTGAGATCGCGTTCAGTTCCTTCACGTTGACAGCCTCATACCTCTTGTAAGATAGAAGAAAAGAAACTGGATAGATTTACCGTGGCGTCTGAAATTGCGCCTCCTTCTGCCAATTCGTATATACAAGAGGAGGGGAATTGTGATGATGTTGATTGTAATGGACCCCTGGCGGCGCTGCAGGAATTTAGCTCAGTCGTTGCACATGGTGGAATGTGAACATCATGGCAGGAGAATCACATGGGCGATGAGGAGAGAAGGCTGCATGTTGCAAATCATTAACTACAGGTTATCCTGGTAGCTTGGGATGAAACCAATTTTATGTATTTCCACACAAATAGATTAGCAATCACTATTTTTGCGCGTCAAGAATCTTTACGGAAAATGCAAAAGGATGCTTCTTGTATTACACTTCATCCTATTTGTGGACTTGACTACATTTGATTAAGAAAGGTTCATAAAATTTACCGACTAAGAATATGGGCTAAATCAGCTAATTAGAACTGGCTCCATGGAAGAGATTTCCTTTGGAGGGTAAATATTCTCTCAGTTGACAAAATAATTCCTCGCAATATATGCTGCATTAAGGTTCCGTACTCTTTCACAAGATCCCAACACTAGAATCTGTCGTGAGCTAGACCAGTGTTTCTCAACCGCCGGGCCGCTGCCAGGTACCGGGCCCTTGCATCAATTATACCGGGCTGCGAGAGATTATCCTGGAATTTGTCATTTTAATTTTCTAAACAATTTTCACGAATAAATGTTTTATTGTGGAAATATTCTGAGGAGAAAAATATTCGTGAATGTGTCGGAAAACTCAGACCCAGATGTTTACTTCAGGAAACCACAATATGCTACAAGATTTCACTAGTCAAGTGATTGATAACTAATTTAAATGTAATTTTATATTTGTCAACATGCCACACCGTACACATAATTGTACTAATACTCTTTATGATTATGCCACAATTAATTATTAATACTTATGTTAGTTTAAAGTATGAACTTAAAAAAAGTTTGAAAGTTACTGACGAGTAAATCTGTTGGGACCGGGCCCTTGTCTTATGAAAAAAGAATTTACCGGGCCGCGTTCTTACAAAGGTTGAGAAACACCGAGTTAGATGACAACAGTTCATATTCTTAAACCCAGTTATTCTTGAACACTTCCTATTAACACACCTTTAGTATTATACACTCACATTTTCATATTTTTCGATTCATTGTTCTAGGCATTTATCAGGCTCTTTCACGCAGCAGATTTCTAAGACACGAATTCATATCTAGAACCTAAGGTCAGCTAACTTGAGGGAAGATTATCGTGGCTGTCCTGATTTGTACAGGACAGCTCTGGGACAGTAGCATGAAATAGCCCACAACAGTTTTCTTGCACTTTCTTTCCAATTTATCACTCACATGACACTGTAAAAGTTAAACGAAGGGGTTCTTGTGCACGCCTGGAAGGCACAGTAATCGTTTGCTGGAGGCACCGAAGTTCCATTGCATAGCAGCGCGCGGCACAGGGAAGGTGCAAGCAGTGGCTGTAGATCGAAGTACACGTGTCCTGAAAAGAGCTTCAGTGTGCAGTGACACTACTGGGGAGCAGTTGGCTTCCTCATTTTGTGGTCTCTCTAATTGAAAGACCTTTGCCGTTATAATGAATCGTCCTATTTATGTTTTAAAAAAAGAAAAAGCGGTAGGAGCGTTAGTGAGTGGCAAAAACAGATGTATGATTAATTCCGTCCAACTAGCAAGTAGCTGGAGAGATTTCGAGAGTGGTGCCACGTGTACCTTGTCGTGGGAAGACCGATGTTACAGCGACTGGAGGCTGCGTAGGACGGGGGTTTGTTCTCTGCGGAGACTGATCGAATGGGTGGGACCCGTGGTCACCCCCCACCCCCGGGACCTCCCTATGTGACACGACCCAACACTTTAACACCCAACTCACCACCGCTGTTACTGACAGTTAAAACCCATTTACAGCAATAACCCACCCCTGAACCCCTTTCCCACCGCCCTCGCAGTCCGCCTGCCACAGCATGACACGTAAAACGAATCTGCAAATAATTGATTTTAGCTTACGAATGACTTGAAATAGATGGCGGTGGAGGCGCAGTGACGACACAACCTCATCCCTCGTCTGAAACCCTAGAACCACAACAGTTACCGCTCTTCAAATGCAACCTTCTGCCTAAGGCGTAGAATATACATCCCATTATATAAATATTCTTATCTCCCCTCAAATGGATGGGGCGTAAGTAACTCCATGAAAAACTTCGTCCTTGAGGAGCTGATAGTTGCTTGACTGATCAAGAAATTATCCACCTTGAAGTGCCCATGTTTACAAGGGTTTGCCATTGTAACCGACCCTTAGCCAGTTGAGTCCTTTTTATACTTTGTACTCTGTTCGCTGTGATCTATTTTAACATCATTTTCCATCTCCCATAAAATTTTCCTTCGGATTCCTTGATTAAAACTTCTCATGCCTCCTTGTGTACTACATAGTTCACTCATCTTATATTAATTGATTTAGTTACATAATAAGAGACCCATTAGTGAAGCATATATATTGAGTTGCTACTCGTTACATGACACTTTCTCCACTTATTATGTCGTCTAATAATTAAATATTATTCGGACTGTATGATTTGTAACACCAACAATCTGCATTCTTCTCAAATAGCACCAAACAATACATAAATTAGATTGTTGCATTTTTTTTTTAAGTTCAAAGCAAGGATTTAAGGCATTCCGCGTTGAAAGTTTGCCAAAATTTCCGACATACGGTAAGTGTTCTTGATTTGCGAGATTTTAGGTTTCCGCTACTCTGTGGTTGAGGCCTTCGTTCTTCTGGGATGTTACGTAGCATATGTTGATATTTGTTTACCAAGATTCGGGGCAGTTTTGAAGGTACCGATAGCTGTCCCAGAAAGTCTGTAAACACCTGCACACATTCGCTGAGTAACATCACAGAGAATAAAGGCTTGTTTTCTTCAATTATCCACGCAAATTTATGAATGTTTTCTTTTTTTAATTCGATATCTTAGACCTTACACAAAATTTAATTTGACAATTTATTTCGAGGAGAATTTGTACCTATATTTAAGTTATTGCTCACTAACACAAGTACCTGATTACATTGAGCATTGGCAATAATTCAGTTACCACCTTACCCTTATCTCACAGATGTGACTGGCGAGTGACTCATTTTGATATCTGAACAAACATCTCCCTAAATTCTATAATTTTTATCGCAACTTCCTTTTAAATAGGCTATGTGATTTATTTGTTGCAGTAGTCATGTTACATTTGAGAGCGCACTGGTTCTTTCTATAGACACAGCCCACGTGAGTCAGGAATACAAAACTTGGGGTTCTATATGGTCACCTGTACATCATATTTTCACGAAAATAAAGTGTAAGGCCACGTACAGGCCATGCGTAGCCACTGTGTAGGTTAGGTACGTCGATTAAATCTAGGCGGACAGAAGGCAATTTGAATTTGTCAAAACAGTTCACGTTTATACCGAAAGACTGAGCGAAATCACTATTTGACAACAATTTTCTTGATGTTAACGGCTACCAAATTTTGTGGTCTTGAAGGCTTGTGTTGTCTGTATTTGTTATTTATCAGCCAACGATTAGAAACGTGCGTAAACTGCAATGGTCATTTTGAAGGATAAATACAGGACATTATTATGGATAAGTCATACTCGCTCCGTGTACAGTGAGTCACAATCTGTTTGCAGCCTGAATATTCAGAACCCTGAACATTTTGCTGAAAATTCTTGGTCCTGTTTCTTTAGTAAGATATATCTACTGTCTGAATTAAAAAACGTCTTTTTGGGCAACACAGCCATTTAAACTTCTGCAAATAAGGACACGTGTTTTTCTTCAAGATTAAAATCTTGAAGGCAAAAATCTGTTCAAATGGATTTTTATTTATATTATAATAATAAAATTTAAAATATTTACACTCTCCGTTTTTATGCTTTCAGAGAATATATACTGGAAACGAGCTCAACTAACGATTCTATAAAAGAGTCAGATACGACGTAGCTTAAACAACAGTTGTTTTCCCTGTCAAATGAAATACAGGCCTAACTACTGATTTCTCATGTACTATTCTTTCCACAACAAAACATGACTAACCCGAATAAAAATCCCGAGCAAAATATAAGACAAAGGAGCTGCAGAAGGCACTGCATTCCATTAGTTCCGGATTAACAGTCGCACCTGCATCACGCCAATAAAACATTCCTCTTAGAACTTCAAGAAACCGATTGCTAAGAAAAGACAAGACTCCAGAAAAGAAGCTTGGAAGAAATACCGTCCTGAAGTTAGCCGTAGAAAAAGAACTGGTCGGGCACGTCCACGCCAGCCAGGTTTGGTTCGACTAGACAGCAAGTGCGTCCATTCGCATTTAAAGTCTACAGAGAGAAAGATATACCTCAACCACTTAAAGAATAAAGGGATTGGCTGTGTGTTTTCTTAACGCGCTTCACATACATCGTTTTGACACAGCGTGAAAATCCGAGCTACGGACGAATTTCAACGAAGCAATAAACTCTGACTTCTAGTAATTCTGTGGGATAATCTTTGACGGGATGCATCTCCATGACAAACCTCAGTTTATTTACAATATCAATGAAAGTGGTTTACGGTTAACATACACAGATGTACCTGGATGGTGTTAGCACAAAATAGAGAGTAGCACGTTCATGTAGTTACCCACGGTAAAAAGCCTGTACCTGCCACATTTGTGGCATGCACTGAGGATTCCCGCTGTGACTTTATAGAAAAGCTGAAAAGCCAGTATGGCAAGAAAATGATTTGTTTAAGACATTCCTAATAACATTATTTTGTTATGGCACCAAAATATAACATGACAAGTAGAGAGTTCCGTATTATTGGCAGCATTTCAGTAATAACGTTTTTTGTGGTTGGGCATCACAGCCAATTGAAATATTCCGTGCTGGATGTTGCTAACAATATGGTAAGGCGGATGGTCTGCCTCCCAGCACATTGTAGCTATGAACTACAGCCAGTACACGAAAGTTCCTTCGGGTCTCTAAAATTATTCCGGAATGAAACACTGGTCATCTACCGCAGACACGTTCTTGGAATGGCATTGTGAAAACTCTAGTTCCCAAATTATTCACACAGTACAAATGCGTGATGCTACCTCTTACAATGCTCTCTCAGACTTCAAATCTCCTGGAGCCTATACATACAACCCAAACCTCGACCCAGATGTAACATTGACTGCACGTTCTGCTTTGCATCGGCCGGCATAACGGAGAACATTCACTCCAGTCCAGAAGAAATCACAGAAAAAGAAGGACAGCACTCCGATTCCATATATATATATTTCATCAAAGAAAATATAATCGTCGTCATCATAATCATCATCGTCATTGTCATCATCATCATTATCATTATCATCACAGTCCGTTTGTGTACTTTTTCCCGGGCCGAAAGAAACGACAATTACAGCAAAGAGCCTTATGTTTTTTTAAGGTAAATGCTGCATTGTTTATGTGAGCTTGGTTCCTCACCTACAGGAAAACTTTTCCGTCTTGCTCGAAATGAAAAATTTCCACAAAAATACAAAGAGGGTTAACAGGAAGACATATGATATGCATTGCAATGATTGTGAATGATTATACTATGTCAGAAACAACAAGGAAGTACTGGATTCAGTGTCTTCAATGTAAGTTCTGGTACTGTACCATGAAAAGAGCGAATTGTGATTTTCGTCCGTTGCGTGATGAGGGTTGTGCTTTACAGAGTGAGGGTGACGTGGGAGTCTTGTCTTATTACACACTTGAGTATTTGTTTGTCTTACACGAACTAACAAGGAAGTTAATTAAATCGTACTTATTCAGATTCGTTTTTCTCAAGTTCTTTTATTTAGTTTGTGTTGTGGTGTCCGTTTGGCTCTTGGAAACTCAAATTCAGATTTTCACTACGTTTTCTATATTTAAGGTTTATTATTTTTTTAAATCAGATATTTGAATTTTGTATTAACTGATTGAAAACATTCAATGTTAAGGTATCAAAATGCACCAAAGGCCTTATTTCCCTCATCTTCGAGTAATATCGTCATTACTTACTTACTCCATGGTGCAGAGTCCTTCTTGAGAAGCTAACTGGTTTGCAGCTAGTCAAGAAATTCCCCGCATTTCACGGAACCCGAAGGTTCATTACCGCACTCACAAGCGTCCG
>Ga0136643_10020436_pt1 | contig 10014 bp, 7 predicted proteins | sample TergutLab28metaG_FD_96883 | JGI IMG/M metagenome (GOLD analysis project Ga0136643, IMG submission 96883) | Labiotermes labralis P1 segment gut microbial communities from Petit-Saut dam, French Guiana - Lab288 P1 (version 3) (version 3) | ecosystem: Host-associated > Arthropoda: Insects >... | reverse complement strand
TGTGTGTGTGTGTGTGTGTGTGTGTGCGTGTGAGTGCTCATGCACACACATATGTGTTACAAACACTTTCATTAGTAGTATATTTTTAAAATTGTAACTTGCACATTTAATTGCAGACAGCCCTCCGTTTACTCGAAGCTTCTAGAACACCTGTTGAGAACCACTGGTTTACTGTACCGTCATCACAGTACCACTCAAGACAACCCAGTTTTATATCCCTATGTGGCTGCTGAGATGTTTCTCTATAACTGTGTTCAGTTACTAGTGCAGATTCGTAACCCACACAGAAAGAGGCAGACCATAGTGACGAATGATCTAGCATCACAGATACGAATGCGTGAAGTTCACATCTTCCTCTGCACAGTGAGGTGCTTGGACACAGGAATAAACTGTCCTTTCCCTTTTACTAACAAAACTTACATTCATACAATACAACCTACAGAGATAGCAAACTACCTTGTAAAGCTGGAATATGTATCACTCATGAAACAGCAATTTTTCGTAACCCACACATTTCATCAAACTGAGATTTTTGCATTACTAGACAGTTGGGTTACAAATACATCTTCAGTCAAAATGATGTGTACACGAAAAACTTCCTTGTCCTTACATTGCCATAAAACCATAACATGCTTAAATGTTGGTCTACTGAGGATTAGTCTCAAGTTTTTTTCTGTCTCCTGTAATACTGTGTACTGATGGGTTACAACAAATTACTGTTTCATGTGTGATATGTTATTCTGTTTCTGGGTTCTAAAGAAAATATATTACTTTTCTTGAGACACTGATATTAAAATGTTGCACAAATGCAACTGCAAGTATAATCATGTTTGTCTGTACATTAGTCTGTTGATATGTAAAAAATAAGAACCTATGAAAATATTTTCATAAATTCAAAACTAGACTTTTATGAAAAGTCATTGATACAATCCAGTTCTAGTTAAAAAAAGGGCCGTAACACAGACATAGCGGGTGCATGACAAGAGTAATTCACTAAATACTTACCAGATCTAAAAATATCGTAAACAATTGCAGAAAAAAATGAAAAATACATTTATTCCCAATACACCTTCCCTGTAATTCAGGTAGTTTTTAAGAGTATTAAAAAAAAGGGGTTATTAGAACTGTATTCTTTCTTCAGAGTTTTTATGTGTATACTTCCTAACTTCTCAGAAACCTATCAGCAGGCTGCTGAATTCAACTGGGTACAAAGAATCCTGTGGTACAAGGTAAAATGATCCCTGTACAAGCCTGGACAGGCCCCCAGGGCTCCTGGAGGTTGAGGTTCACAGAATTGCTAGACAATCAGCATGTGAAGGTGGTAAGGTTGTCAGCCCTGTGCACCAGCCACCTTAACACCCCAAGAAATATTCCTAATATTCATTTCTGCTAGAGGCTGAGTCAACCCAAGGGCCACATTACAACTGCAAGGATTCAGTCAAAAAAAATCCCATTTACTCCCATCAGGATTCAAACCCACAACCTACCAGCTTGTAACACTGTGCCTCAACCACTTCCAAGTCTAGTGGTAGACCTTTGTCAACAGGAAATGAATGCAAGATGTAGGTCGTCCAAGCAGTGCTGATGGAGATTCAAGCCCTATCAGCCAAAAACCATGCAACTTTCCTATAGACACCACACATTTACTCTGCCCACTCACCTGAGTACTCATCTGAACCTCATTCAGTCACCCTAAAGAACGAGGCAGCATACTCCACCAAACATCAGAATAAAGGCTATCCCACACAGTGCAATAACACAGGAGATTATGATTCATACAGAAAATCTGTACGGTGACATGTAATAAACATATTTACAACCTTTACATTAAAATTTTTTATAACCTACTCTGCTATACTTCGGTTTGGATGTGCCATAAAACCCCTCACATTTCAACAATCATTAGATACAAGAGGAAATCCCTTTATCAAAATGTTCTGTATGAAAATTATAAAGAAATTACAGACTATGAATTCCATTACTGTCAAATTCTAAAACATACCATACTAATGGTCAGTGCCTTCAGCAGTCACTTTTGTTATTCCAGCTTCAGTGACATACTGTATGTCATATATTACAACCAACCCACACAAAACATTTAACAATACTTTTTTCTTAAGTATACACCTATAACAACAGCAACTGCAGCTACATTGACAACAATAAGAATAACAGTATATACAGCAAATATTACAACTTTTGTAGATATGATAATTATATTATATTCATACCTGGAAGAAAATAAATCAGATCTGAATTTTTACTCCTTGAATTTCCATTCCTGTCGACACATTGGACACAAGTGTTGAACTTGCTGAGAATTCAGCCACTTCATAATACAGTGGATGTGGAAACAATGAGAACATTGGCCCCATACTGTAAACAGAGATACAGCTAGATATGGCATAACTATAACTTTAGTATTTGTTTTATGGTTTTCTTGACACTTTCCAACTTCACAGCTTGGTGTCAAATGGTAGCATTAAATGTGCATGGTAAACTGAAATTAATGTGAAAATAAATGGAAATCTTCAACGTATATGACCCATGCGTTCAATCCTTGGTGACTGCATATGAGATTTATGGTGGAAGAAGTGCAATAGCAACTCGGGTTTCCTCAAGTTTCCACAACTTAGAGTTGTGCAATACAATAATAGACACAGTACATTAGAGCGGAAAAGTATGTTGTTTGAAAGGATAGTCCACGACAGATTGAATCGTTCTTTGAAATACAGTAGACTTTGGTTACCCATTAAGTCACGGTTCAATCACTAATAAATATGACTGCTATCATACAACAAAATTTTGTACCTAAAGGGCAATCATCACCAGGAAGCTTACAATCGGGACAACAGCCATCAAATGCCATTCGACATATACCACAGTTGTCATCATTTGCTACCCAACGCCATGTAGCTACTCCAGTCCAACCTGGAAGATATTCAAGAATCGAAAGTGCAGATCACAAATACTAACTTCGAGACAATCGCAAGTCATAATGGCCATTAAAAATGTATATAAAGCGCCTCACTTCTTATTGTAACTTTCATGCTTATGTCTCACATCCCTCTTTTTGCAGCATTAATTCTTGCCTTTAACAGGGCCCTCTTCAAACTTTTATCATCAGAATAACATGATACGAAATGACGTATCAAACACTAGCCCAATACAACAACGTCAACACGAACACCAGTACATTTCAGGCTTCTTTATATCATTCCGTTCACTTCCTCCGGTACATCTCACGTTCCTTGTACAAATTCAAAAACAATTCCCCACGACATAACGCCTACGGCCTTCATTATTTGCTTACACCACGGATGACGGTTTATTCCACGGGTACTACCGACCACGGAGGACAAGAGTATCACACACCAACAGAAACTCAATTATATTCAGTTAGTTGTGCATTATACATAAATCCACTCATTTTTAACCTCGGCATTAGATGGAGGCGAGTCGTGACTTCATGCTCCGGCCATTTTACCCCCGGAAAAATGCATACATTCATTGAGCATGAAGATGGTTTGGCCCCAGAGCAAGTTTGGGCGTTTTGCAGAAGGGATAAAACCCTTGTCCATACCGGGATTCGAATCCCGGACCGCCCAGGCCGTAGCCTAATTGATGTACAACAAAATGTTCGTAAAACCGACTCACAGCTACATAATGGTGCGGGAAGGTGAGACCCTTATGAGGGATCACAAAGGAGCACCGATTGACAAAAATGCTATATGGTGAACATTTAGAAAGTAACAAAGAGAGAAACACATTTTTATAATAAAGTAATTCGATGTCCAACATTCTTCCACCTTAAACGCATAAGAAAATTACTGTGCCCAAATAAATCACGTTCTTGGATATCGACACGGTGCGCTTTCGTTCACGGGTGATTAATCCTGATGTGTTGACTGGATGACCCGTGGTCGCGGCTAATTTGCGACTATGGACAAACGTAAGAAACGAGAAATTGTCAGCGGAGTTTTTCGCGATACGCTCGAACACATAAACAATACGTACATTTTTTTAAGTGCACCCTTGTACAGGCACAGGATCTATTCAGGCCTTACGGCCCATAAGAGGAGTAGAGGTATAGCTCTACTCTTTCTTGACCACGGCACTAGAAAGGGGTCAGCATCACGCCCCGGCTGCTCTTTACCCCGGGAAAGACCCGGTACACATTGTACAGGAGGCTGGGTGGACCTCAGTACCGGTCTGGACAGGTACAGAAAATCTCGCCCCCCGGACCATCCAGCCCGTAGCCAGTCGCTATACCGACTACGCTACCCGTCCCAAAATAAGTACATTACAGAATACGTAAGCCAACTTACTACAATCTGGACGTTGCATACTTGAATGACAGCAGCCAAATCATGGTAGCCTTACCAAACCGACACGTTTAAGGATGTTTATGTATTGGCCTTTACAGTGAATTATTCCTTTAATATACAAGGTCATTATGTCGATAATACTTTACTTCAAATGTACTTTGCATACACTCAAATTTATGTAGCTCCAGGATTTCATAATACAATTAAATACGAGCACACTGCACTATTTATCGACAGAACGCTAATCTAACCCAAATATCTTTTAACAGTTGAGCATCCACATACAAATATCAAGAAACGCTCTAGGTCAGATTCTCAGCCTAGAATGTGGCAAGTTTTTTGGTACTTTCAAATTACAATCTGTGGTATATTAAAATCATCAATTGCTACCTCAAGCTCATTATTCTGTTCATTTTCCAATTACTTACTAGTGTTTTGCACTTAAAATAATATTCTAGCCCCAGTTATTAAACTCTAACCCCACATGCATGCAATTCATTGCACTGTAGACACGTTTGTCTACAGTACAATCAACACAACCATACATCCTGATTGACTTGTCTATAAATGTGGATATCTACATTCATTCCATAAAATCTACTTTTATGACTAAGAAACCACATACCTTGTTAAGGAGTCCCTGAAGTACTCATGTAAGAACGCCATTTAACTTTTATAGGTTGCTAAAAGCTTTACTGGAAATAAGCAATGACACACTGATGTTGTAATGGAAATGACTAATAAAGAATGATAACAAATGAACACCCAGTACAGTATCAGACAACCAAAATGGGGTTGGAAAAAATATACAAATATTTAATACAGTCAGAACTGTTAATGAAATTTTTTTTAAATATTCAGTTAATGATATTAAAAGGATACCTAAAACAGCACACAACTATATTATTAAACAATAATACAATAAATTATTTTAATAACAATAATAATCACACATATCATCCAAACTAAGGAAAAAATACAACTGCATACTATACAAATGTAAGTACGTATGTACAAAGATACTACTTATTTTAAAATTCATCACCACTTCCTTCAGAGCAGCACTGTTGCCAACCCTTAACATGACTGGCCATTGCTCTCTAAAATATACTGTGAATGTGATCACAAGAACACATCTTTGTTCAGTAAACAACTTCACTGTTTAATTCTATTGCAAAGGACTGTTTTCTCCTTAATCTTAAGGTTTAGTTAATCACATGCTAGGAACATAAGATGAATACCTATGCATTTTACATGATAAACTAAGCAGCACTGTAAATGTTGACAACTTTTACTAATCCCATGATTTATGACATAAGACAAGATCTCATCCCCCTTCCAAAATTACAACACATATTGTATAGTCACTTAGTAAGTTCTTTGGACAACCTGACGATGGCCTACATACAGGGCCGAAACACGTACTTATATCTTGCTACTAATTGTAATATTGTTGTGTTCATGACTGTATGTATATATAGATATATACACGCTATAGCTTTGCAGCACTGTTTTCTCCTCGTTAGGAGTACAGGCTGAAAAATTTCACCCAATTAAGAATAAATTACAAACTGTGATTTAACTTGTTTTTCAAACTGAAATATAAAAGGAAAATGAAGTATCACAATTATGGGGTTTTATGACTAAGCAATGATGCGCAAGGTACAAAAAAAAAAAGCCTTTGGGTAATCTAGATATTGAGGGAACTGCAACAACTATTAACTCTTCCATTCCTGTAATCCAGTATGTAACAAGTTCTTCAAAATATGAGTGCAAAATAATCCGCTTTTGTGTGCAACATGAATGTGTTGTTAGGATATCTGGTTTTCAGCAAGGAAAGATAAATACTGGCTGCTGTCAAGAAAGTATGTGATGGAGACTATTAAACTGACACTTTATGCTTTCTTGGGGAATGACATTACATAGAGTGTTTGGAGAGAGTAGGCTATTCCAATGACACAAAAAGCCATTGTTACACCAAACAGAACTTTGTCTACTGAACCTCCTTTAAAGTGTATGGGCAGGTCATCTATCTTCTGAAACACACAAAAATATAAAAGGATACAATGTACATGTGCATCCACAATTAGGGACAAGAAGTTACAGAAGTCATGCAACAATTAAGGGGAATCAAAATTAGAGACATTATTCCAGCATTTTACTGATTTTTAAATACTGAAATGCTGAAGAATCTGTGACAAAAATCTGTAATTGTCTTACTTGGAATAGTGCCTGCTTCTTCTTCAGGGCTGCATACATATTACTTGTACTGGTTGACGAATACCGTGGAGACGTCTGCCTTACTGGTTTTAAACTGGCATCATGGTACACAATCTTTGGTGGGTCAGACTTTTCCAAGGGGTTTACACCCTGTTAGACACATTAAAGAACAAATGCTCTGCATTATTTTCATGGCACTGTTTCATGTTGTATTTAAGCAATATGGTAGTCTTACTAAATCATATCACCAAATACTGAAGCCTTCTGCAACATGATGATGTTGCTAGGATTATAGTTTCCAACAATGTGAAGGACTGCAGCACACAGTCAAGCAATCCTACAACTATAACCCCAACAAAACACTACAAAGTCCCACAAGACTGACATCATCAGGAACATCACTGTGAGAACCTCAAATATTGCAACATACCATTGTATTAACTGACTCAGTCACCATAGAAGCATAAAATAAAACCTCCATCAGCCTCCACTTTAGCTTAACATACATCAATCATATCATTTCAAAAACCCCACAAACTCACAACCAGTTATCAAGGCTTTGCATTAAATCATATTTATACCTACAACTAATATATACAACATAAACATATTTTCAAACTTGAAATTTTGGTCTATCAATATACTTATCACTGAGGTATATGAATATATTCACAAGTACACTATCCTATGTTTGGTGCAAACACCACACATGCACAAAACACGTGGCAAAACACTTTCACATTCAATCCAGGTTCCAGCTTCCAGTTTATATTATTACTTCCATGACTTTTACATTTGAATCATCTGCAACCAAGTTACAATTTTATAAACACCTGGTGCATATATTACATTTGCAGACCAGTCATCCATCGGTATTATTTTGATTAAACACTGTCAGCTCAGTAGTCTAAAAACATAACACACAACAGCAGCAATTCTGAACCGAAAATTTCTTGCCAAACCTTTTCTGAAACAACAGAACTGGAAATGGTACAGTATTACAATGAAACTGAGAAAAACTGGTTGTAGCCATGTGAATCACACTGAATGCTGTACAGCTTATGTCCAGTAGTGGGCCTAGTGTATCAGTGACGTTGATTCGTCAGAATTTAGCACTTACTTACAATATTGTCACTGACAAACCATTCCAGCCAGACAAATCAAATACAGCAGTCATAGATACACATTACAGCGAAACCTCTCATACTTGTGGAGCATGGGCACCTTAAGTTACATCTAGAAACAATCACTCCAAGGAATTCAAAACCAACATTTTGTCTCAGCAAGAGTATGGTCTTCTAACATTATATACAGCGACAAATAATTTTGGGGGTAACCTGTTATCTCCGTCTTCAGGTTTATATTTAGATGCATGTAGTACACCGTCATATTCTGGAACCGTAGCCACGTAATCTCAATACCCACCACGGTGAAACCCCCAATTTAAATTCCTTATTAGTTTATATTTTAAACTTCCATACTAAGCCCCTAAAGAAACGTGGTTAATATTCATTTATTCTCTTTAACAACCTGCTTCAATCAACCCTGGAGTTCACCGTCGAAGTATATTTAGAATCTTCGGGCATATTTTGTGCACGAACGATGATACAAAAAATCCTTATACGTGGTTACAATGATTTAATTGCCCGAAACTGCTACTTTAACGGTATTTTGAGAACAAAGGCTTATTTGATCATGTTCAACAATCTCTAACACAGTAATACTATCATTATTTGTCTTTCTTCAACAATACTCTTTCCTGTAGTTTCAGGCCTTAACCTGACTAGACTTGAACACATATATACAAAGTACAACTTAGCTCTTACAATAGGAAAATACGGTTGAATATGTGTCGAGCCGATAAGTCTGCCTGTGAAGTTATTCAAACGGAAATACATGGTGAATGCTCGACACCACCTGCACACAAACACAGCAAGAACCAGCAAATGCTCGTCCAGTGCCTCTTCTCCACAATTTCGTAATCGATCTCAACGCATAATAGAGCAGAGAACATCTAGTAATAGAGCCAACCAGCGGCTCGGGCCTGTTCCGGGGACCTGTGGCCGGGGGCAGAAAAGTCGGCTATGATGTCATTTCCCGTCGCACGTGAGCACGGTTACCCATTGATTGGCAAATTGCTAGCCCACAGCTCTACTCCGTGGTACTTCTCTTAATTATGCAGGTTTACCCTCTTTTATAATGTAAAAAGAATAAAGCTTACCGCATACTGATGTGACGCCGTGCAATATAGTGCAGTTTCGCTACGTGGCGGAGGATCCTGCTACTTCCACCTTCAGGTTAGAAAAATTGAAGCTGTTTTATTCTTCTGCAGAGAAATATACTTCTAACCTGAAACTCGTCGCCGCAGGTTCCTTCTACACGTTGGTAATTTTCTGCCAGACTATTCCGGGTCAAGTAACAGCAAATGATAACTCACATAGTCACCACCAAGAGAAACTCAAACCTCACAAACTTATGAAGTTCCTATATCTAGTTTTCATTACAAGCTGTTATTACTGCAGTTTCCTCCTATTGGTCAATCAGCTTAATCGTAACCTCTGTTTTGACTCTACCTAATTCTACACCTTCCAACCTCGCAAACGGTTTTTTGTTTTGTTTCACTTATTATTTTATACTGTCATACTTGTTTTCATATATTTTATTTTTAATTTCCCAGTTTGCTGCAATTCTCATTTCCCATCCCTTCACAATAACCTGTTCATTCCACTTCGAAAATGCTGTCTGAGAGTCTCAGTTTCAATCCCTGCACTCTTCCTGCAACTGGCCTGACTAGAGCTCAGCCTTCATCCACCCTGTTCCCACACATGGTCGTTTCAGTACATAGCTTGTTCATGTAGCCCAGTGGGGAATATCTCATGTAAAATAAAAATACATGTAAATGAATTACGAGTAGATGGCACACTTCTGCTGTCCTTGCAGTGCACAAGACACAGTGTTCTATGGCATAAATTACATGTTCAGCTGTTTGAATGAATGCATTGGCTGCAGTATTTTCAATTTGCGGTATCATCTTATTACATTACCTATCATGATTGAAAAGTATATGTTTAAAAATCACCTTGAAAACAACAAACTTGTAACTGGGTGTGTCTAGGTAAAAATTGCTTCATCTTATTTTATGATTTTCATTCAAGAGAATCACATAGCCTTTTGATGTGCTGTTTGGATTTCTGTTCATAGCAAAGTAGGGAAGGAAGAATATAAGACAGACAAAGTTAAGGCACATTTTACCTTATCTGCTACACATAGATCAAAATGCGTGGCATTGTCATTCGTTTGTGTATTCCTGTATGTCAGTATGTCCCAACTTACATTAATAAAATATTGTATATAAATGATCTCCCTTTATCAATAGATGATGGGCAAGTAGTGTTGTTTGCAGATGATATTAATTTATTATTAATAGGAAAGGATGAGGAAGACTTACAGCATAAGGTGAATGTAG
>Ga0136643_10020435_pt1 | contig 10014 bp, 3 predicted proteins | sample TergutLab28metaG_FD_96883 | JGI IMG/M metagenome (GOLD analysis project Ga0136643, IMG submission 96883) | Labiotermes labralis P1 segment gut microbial communities from Petit-Saut dam, French Guiana - Lab288 P1 (version 3) (version 3) | ecosystem: Host-associated > Arthropoda: Insects >... | reverse complement strand
ACTACATGCTTCTCATGTAGCCCTCCCGACTTAAATCTAGTAATAACCAATTTCATGTTTTGTTTACATGTAAAATAACCACTGCCACCGGGTAACAACCCAATTGCAGTAAATAAATAAATATAATATTAGGTAGGCATATTTAGTGTCGAATCATTGTCACTTCTGTCACACAGCCGATACTGACAGAGATACCAGAATGCTTCAGTTATCTTCTAGTGTATGTCCGTCCGTAAGTAACAACTTGACAGCTGCAGAACTGATTTTGATTAAATTTTATATTTTAACATCTTTTTTAAAATTTTCGACATTTTCCAAATCCGTTTAAACCTGAGATACGCGCTCTTCTGTGACGTTACGCAGCGTATGGTGATAACACCATACCGACGTTTCGGGACAACCTATCGATCCAAACTTCAATGGTCACTAAATCCAAGAAACTTACTCAAGAAAAGACGCACACTTTATATAAATGATTCCGTAAATTGACGTTTCAAGTCTTATGGGATTTTATGTTTTGTCTTTGGGTAAACAATTCCTGACTTTTGAAGGATAGAAATACCTTCGTCTTCAGGGTCAAGGACTGCTCCATACTGAAGACGATAACTTTATGACACGTCGAAACGTCGGGAATTACTCGCCGAACGTCACAGTGCAACATCCCACATAACTTGAATTTTCAGCAAAACAGCTGTGACATCAGTCTACATACTAGCCGCGACTGATGAGAATAGTTTTGACCTTGACAGCGTAGGTAAGGTCCATAATATCAGGGCTAATCTTGCAGAAAGATGTATAGGTCCGGCCAAGAAAGGTCTCTGTCACTGTATGCTTGTACGTACAGTCAAATTTAAACACAGCCCTAACCACATAGAAAACAACAGAAAATAATAGAATTTTGTCGCATGCACAAGACACAACTACACGCAATCCCAGTGTTTTTAAGTAGAATACATAGGTTTCGGGTCACAACATCTGATTCCCTGTAAGTAATACTTTCAAGGTGAAGTTTGTCCACGTTAGTTGCCAACAGTACATATATGGCATCACAAACATTTTACAAGTTATGCTCGAAATTGGCAAAAATAAATAAATAAATAAATACAGCCACCAGATATCGCATTTGATTAAAACCTTTTCAGCGTTTATCGGCCTTGTTAATAAATATCAACAAGCAGGCGAAGTGAGGAGACGATTTTATTGGGCGCTCCTTTGGAAGACATATGCTTGCAGAAATCCAGTCCCTACCGCGGTTGAAACACAAAGACAAACCGATCAGTACGGTCTGTGAGGTGAGGTGGACAGTCCAAAGAAGCAGATGAACACACTCTTTGGCAAAGGGCAGAACTGTGCTTCACAAAGCTAACAGTGTTTTGGCACATATTTATCACTAATGTTTTGGCACATATTTATCACTAATATTTTGGCACATATTTATCACTAATGTTTTGGCACATATTTATCTCTCATGTTTTGGCACATATTTATCTCTGTTTTGGCAGGTATTTATCTCACTTTTGGCACATATTTATCTCTCATGTTTTGGCACTATTTATCTCTAATGTTTTGCCACAAATTTATCTCTGTTTCGGCACATATTTATCTCGTGTGTTGGCACATATTTATCTCTCATATTTTGGCACATGTTTATCTCTGTTTTGGCACTATTTATCTCACGTTTGGCACATATTTATCTCTCGCGTGTTGGCACATATTTATCTCTCATATTTTGGCACGTATTTATCCCTGAAGTTTTGGCACATATTTATCTCTAATGTCATGACACACATTTATTTCTCATGTTTTGGGCCTCCTTCTATTACCTGTCTCATAACGTCAGAAGAAACTCAGTGCTATTCCCAGAACACTGCAAATAGGATACCATTCTTTTCTGTTCAATAATAGGATTTGGTTAAATCCTCCGTCTCTCTAGATATGGACATCCCTGTTACTGCCCCACTCCTAACAGCTACTCTGGAAACTTCGTTCGTACTCTACTGTCTGTAAGAGGATTACATGTCTTGTAAAATTGCGTGTTAAGTGTTATTTACGTAAGGCAGAAAGTCGCGCTACTTGCAAATAGCGTGCTTAGTGAGTTGCTATTAGAGTTCTGAATGTACAGGCGAGTGTTCCGTTCGTATTGTAGTTTTATGGAGTGGATTGGTGTCAATTGTAAGAAGAAAAATTAAGGACACAAATTTACCTGTGGACGGCGACAACAGAGTTCTAATATCCATACTCTTCTACCCTGAATATGGAAGTAGGAATTTCTGCGAAACGTCTGTATTTCTTTCACCAGGCTGCACGGTAAGGTAAGGTAAGGTAAAGAGGTAATATTTACAGTCAATGTCATAAGAACCTCAAATCTCGCTAACATTTTCCATGTTTCCATTCTTACATAAAATTTCTTACAGGAAAGAAGAAAATTATATTTCAAATTACACAAAATATTATCAAACCCCAAATTTGTGTACGACCAGAGTTTCCATCACCTGTCGGACAGGCCACACCATCATTCACACGGCTAGTAAGAGACTTCTCACCGACAAGGCCCAAAGTTCTATCTCAGGTCAATCCATGTGGGATTTGTGGTAGAAGAAGTGGCACCGCGACAGATTTTGCAAATCTCTCCCGTCATTATGCCACCAATACTCCACATCTATCCATTTATCCATCACGTACGCTATATAACAGCAGAAGTTGACAGATCTGTTCAACGAACAACTCTCTGTCTGATAAAGAAGAAACTAACGCCTAAGAAATGTTTTGTTTCTTTGGTTATTTGCTGTGGTGTTTTTGTTCGTCGTTGGACGAGGTTCGATTTCCAGGAGAATACAACTTCTATCCGGTGTTCACTGGATAGAAACAAGTGAATGGTGCAGCACTTTACAAATGCGAACCTCTTAAAATAGTAAGAACCCTCCAAACCGAGGCTATAGGCTCAAGAGATCGCTAGTTTAATTAATTATTGATTGTTTAACAATTCACGCTATAGCTACAAGAGGACTGGAAATAATGAAGAGGTTCGTAATGAACGGGCAGCTGACAATTTGTTTGCCTGAATATCGCTCACAATTACTGCGTGACAGTGGAAACGACAGTGATATCAACACTTTGCATGATTGGAAGAAGGTGTCTCGCCAAAGTGCGTCATTCACTACGAATAAATTTGGTCTTTAACGATGTCAGTGACAAAACACTTCTGTCTTTTCTTTGTTCGTTTAAATTATTTGTGACGTTGCGTCCACTCACTTTGCGTCGTCAATTATTAATTTTACAATTAAAAAAAAAGAGAGATTTTTGGGGCAGAGGGCTAAAGGTACTGCACTAAATGAAATAAAAAGTACAGGATGTACACACGCAGGACACTTGGATAATGAACTTTAATGCCACTTCTGACATGATTGTATCTGCTTTATTTTTTTTTTTTGTGCTTATGTTGTCCAGTGTAAATAATGTTTTCGATTCAAGATTACAGTACTGAACTTGGCAGTCGGCGGTGCACTGGGAAGCCTTACACGTACGGCGTGTGACATCCCTTTACATTATTCAGTAACTCAGTATAAAAGTTGATATAAGGCTTGACACGAATTCTATTTTACTTAATAGAACGACGTGTTTCGGCCAAACCTAGGCCATCCTTAGGTTTACAGACAATTTTAAAGCCATATTGCGGGAAAATGTACAAATAGTTCCATAATTCTTATAATAAAACCAACTAGATGCACTAATTTCTAAAATTTATTTTTGGAATAAAGTTCTACATGTTTCGGACAGTTCCTCTGCCCATCATCAGGAGTTTGTCACTGTACACACAGCAAACCTGCATGACATATACCATTGCTGTGTGTACAGTGAAAATCTGCTGATTATGGACAGAGGAACTGTCCGAAACATGAGGAGTTTTAATCCAAAAATAAATTTAAGAAACTACTGATTCCAGTTTTATCACGATGCATGGTCACATGAACGTCAAATTAGTTGCATGATGTTTAAAATGTTTCTGATTTTAGATACATATCAGAAAATTACATGTTAGTTGGGGTTTTGCAACAAACAGATGTTTACAGGTTTTATAACTAATAATTATTTCCATTAAAGGCCCAAGGTTGTCATGACACTGTCATCAGACCGGACTGATGACAGTGTCATGATTATTGTACATCTTGCCACAATATACTTTTAAAACATTCGTGAATCTGAAGAATTTGTAGCCTAGGCCTAAAAATTTTATTCTATTAAATAAAATAGGATTTAGCTGTGATTTGACTGTTATAAACTTTGTATATCGAAGCCATACAATAAGATGTTATGACCAGAACTTATGTACTCCAGTTAAAGTGTATGGGGATGCACTGCAGTTGTGTCTTGTGCATTCGGGTAAAAATACTATTATTTTCTGTTGTATTCTCTCTGATTAGAACTGTCCGTAAATTGGCTTTACGCTTATTGGAAACTGAACACCTAACAAATGGTGACCAGTTGAAAGTGATGTAACAACAGAGACATGTATTTTCGGGAGCACCTTTACCCTAGAGACAGGAACCCCGCCCGGGCCATCAAGGCCAAATGTGTTCTCACTGGAGGCCTCTGGAGGCGTTATGGCCGAAACCCCGTCCAAGGCCACTACACTAAACTTAGAATCCCGGGCAAAACGAGGCCCTGTTCCGCAGTGGCTTCAAGCGTCGTAAAACAACGATGTCGATCTTTTAGCTTTGAAGAAGCTGATAGTTTTATGTGCGTAATGAATCATCAGTACAGTCAAATGAGCTGCGAAAATTGCAAATAATGCTCTATTACAGTAAGCACAATACTCTGGACTCACTCGTATTTCTTTTATTGCCCGGCTGAGCGATGTGGAACGGGTGGCATAATGGGGCGCTATAAAGCAGCCCTAAGAAGAACAGTCCGGCGATAAAACATACTCTCTGCGAAAACTGCGCTATTGAGGAAATGTTTAAATGAAGCACATACAAATGTATACGGTCACTTGGGTTTCGAAGTTTTCCTTAACATGATTTTGAGCTAATACATCTCTCTCTCTCTCTCTCTCTCTCTCTCTGCACTGCGTCTGTTGGTTCTGTAGCAGTGTTTATGTGTTTGTTCTTTTCTTTGGTTTAGTTTCATTTAGTTTTGCTTTAATCCCACCGGGCTGCCTAAATCCCCCAGCTTCATTTTGCCGGGTGAAGAACTTCGCCGTCAGCACGAAGAACAGACGACATACAAATGCTGACGCGAAGAAGGATGGCACATGAGAGGGGTTGCAAAACCTGGCACGAGAGGTTCGACTGCGATCGGACTGACCTATTAGCGGTGTGTTTTACGGCGTGTTAGTAACAAAGTTCTGTTATATTATAGATTAATGTATTTTGTTAATTACTGAAGACACAATGGCGCTGCCTCGCCTGAAAATTATAAATACCAGTCAAGGACACAACCATAAATATGTTACATTGAAGTGTCTCGTTTTGCGACGGTTCGTTTTTACGACGATTCACTTTTACGACACTTGTCGAGACGGACCGAGCTCTCCCGACTTGTGGTTCATCACTGTCGAAACACAAGCATCCTCTCTCTACTTATTGCGCTTGTAGCTCTTTTCCGGTGCGCATGTGTTTCTTCTTTTTCTATTTTGGTGCAGTTCTTTTAAGTTGACTGTGATTTTTACACCCATGACGTCCATCAGAAAGACAGAAAAGAAGGAAAAAATCAAAACAGTTGACGTTACATTCTTTCTTGATGTCTTCTGAACCACGGGCTGGGCCTTCTTCAACAAAATAAAAACTGATTTGATTGATACATTTTTCCCCAATTATCTGTGTAATTTTTTACATACATAATTTATTAAAATAAAATTGTGTGTCATAATGTAAAGAAATATTGTAAATTATAAAATTATTTGACTAATTTGTTTTGGCCTATCTCAATTTAAACCATTTAAATATTTCTCGTTTATACGACGATTCGATTTACAACCAAATAAGAACGTAACCCCGTCGTAAAACGAGACCCTACTATAAACAACTGCAATGCCAAACATATATTTTAATATAAAAATGTCCACCTAAAAATATAATCCCAAATTTTGCCAAGATAAAAATACCAAATACTTCCCCAGAAGCAAAATTCACACACAAAAAAGCATCCACCATCAGCACAAGAAAATAATAATAATACAGTTGTGTTACACTACACGTTTACTTTATTAAACTTTTGGCGCCGGAATTATTTTTTAAATTTTAGCACATCCTGTATATACAATGTGAATAATACAGGAACCAAATATGTTAGAATTATGAAACAAACAGCATTTTTAAGAGAAAAAAACGGAGAGTATATACCATGTTTGAAATATTCGTTACCTACATTTGTTGAATAAATATATAAAATGCAACTTTAGAGGTTAGCGGTGCGGTACGTCAACTATAGTTGACATTAGACGTCTAAAGGTTAATTATTGAAAACGCAACGGGGATGCTTCACGTTAAAAGTATTTGTGCAGAAAATAAAAAGCTAAGAACAGTCAATTTAACTCATAATCTAGTATAAACTGTGTAAGATTTCGGTGTACCGATATGTAGCATTGTGCAGCTGTGCAGAGGTTCACGTACTGTACCTCTGAAATGTCGGCACACTAACGTCACACTACAAGACGTCACCAATCTTCGTAGTCACCACCCTGATAACCTAAAGAGTCCATAAAATGAAAAATTTCGCACATCAGCTCAACGAAACGTCTTTAATCTTTCCACATCACAATTCTGTCACATGGAACAGGCTGGTTTTAACACAGCAAACGCTCAACTTTCTACCGACGGTACCACAAATACAAGATTAAATGTCGACACTAAATTGTTACAAAAATGTTTCAGCAATTCTTAAAAGCAGCTAAGATACTAAAACTGATATACAGAACGTTACGTGCATCGAGAGGTGCAGCGACCGGGAGCAGTTGTTGTGGCAACAGTGGACAGTGCAATAATGACTGCAGTGTAGGTTCCACTGCTTCTGTCTTCTGGTTCTATTCACAAATATTTACCAATATTGTAACATACATACATAAATACACATACATATATTCATACAAATGTAAATACATACATACACACATACATACATATATACATACGTACATAATACATACATACACACACATATATATATACATACACACACATACACATACATACATACATATACATACATACACACATACATACATACATACACACATACAAACATACATACATACACACACACATACATACATACACACATACATATATACATACGTACATAATACAAACACACATACATACACACACCACACATACATACATACACACACATACATACACACACACATACATACACACATACACACACATACCTACACACATACATACATACACACATACATACATACACACATACCTGCACACATACATACATTCATATATACATACATACACACATACATACATATACATACACACATACATATACACATACATACACACATATATATACATACATACATACATACATACATACATTCATACATACACACATACATACACACATACATACATACATACACACGTACATACACACATACATACATATACACATACATACACACATATATATACATACACACATACATACACACATATACTTTCCCGTGAACAATGTATGCAATTTGCCACTTCTGCCACTCTTTCATACAGCATGTAGACGAACAGGTGAGTGGGCTGCTATTTGTACGATCAGTCAGCCGAAAGGAAGCGGCAGAATATAATAGATAAAACAACAACCTTCCACGTACGTATATAAATACGTACACACACACACTGAACACTGAACATGGCTGACACTTAGTCGTGCAATCGAATGAGTTTTGGTGCACTCCCGCATAAGGCACTCAATTCGCAGCCTGTCACGTTGTCTGCTAAGCAATATCCGCGATATGACCTTACAGTTAAGGTCACCTACAGAGCAGACGCCGGAGGAAACGTCAGCACTGAATTGGTTCTTCTGCGACGCATTTAAAGGGTACAGTTTACAAGCTGTCTCTTTCCTCAATCTACAATAACATATGGAACCTTTGCCCCCAGGTTCGTAACCGCAAATACCCATCTTACAGGAGCCTGGATCTAGGCACTGTGAAAAGAAACAGTTCCGTCCCCGCCGGGAAAGCAACACCGATCTTCCTGTCGCCTAGCACGTAAAACAGTCACTACAACAACTGAGCTACCAAGCTCCATTTGTTCTTCACATAATTAATTTCCGCTAAACCTTCACTTTAGTTTACGCAAATCTGGATACATAAGCAACATTTTCCTTAAATTCGAAGCTGTAAAAATATTACCAGAAACTGCCACTCTTTAAAACTTCGTTAACAAACCACATGCACCAGAAGCATCTCTTCTGATGGCTAACTGCTATAACAAACATCGAATACCAAATTCCTTTGGGCGTTTCCAAACTGAATTTACACTCGAAATAACGTATGTGTTACGAATGGAAACAGGTATCTTTATCCCGAAAGAACGTCTATTTTAAACACCAAGGCTGTAATTTTCAGTTGAAGACTTCTAAGTAAAACACACTACAACAGCAAGCCTTACCAAACTGACTCACAAAATGCTGCAACTCCTGGTGCAAAAATTATGATCGATATCGAAATTGGTAAGAGATGTGAAAACGATGGGTTACAGATTGTCTCAGCATCTAGTCTTATTTTCTTATACACGTGTAAGAAATGAAACTACAGTATTTGCTTCCTGCTTGCTACTGCAAACTTGACAGAGAACACTCATAAATATTACGATATTCACTGATTAATGATTAAAAAACAATTACAATAAACTGAACAAATACTCTTTAATTGGGTGTTTTCACCTTCTGTAAATGATGTATTCTAATTTGTCTCGCATGTATTGTTGCTAGTTTTAAGTTGTCTTGTGTGTAATTGTTGTTGGTTGGCCGTGTGTATTGTTGTAGTTGTCTTATGTGTATTGTTGTATGTCTTGTTTGTATTGTTGTACTTATCTTATGTGTATTTGTTGTACTGTGTGTGCATTGCTGTTTTTACTTTAGATGCCGGACTGCTGGCTAGAAGTCAGTACTCGGAAGGTCCTGCGACCGGCCATCTCGACACAGGTTTTTCTTGGTTTCCCTGTGCCTATAATCGAATGCTGAGATGGTTCCCAAGATTCCAAGTTGCCACTACATGCTTCTCATGTAGCCCTACCGACTTAAATCTAGTAGTAACCAAATTTCATGTTTTGTTTACATGTAAAATAACCACTGCCACCGGGTAACAACCCAATTGCAGTAAATAAATAAATAAATATAAATAAAATATAAAGCGTCATAGGTATAAGAAAGAAGGAATATGTAATAAGAAAAGGTATTCATCCATATCCTACTTTTAAGACATATAACAAACTTTGTCATCTAAGTTGTTTATGTAAGTTTTTAATCTTGTCTTGTTGAACGCTGGATGACAGTGAGCACTGCGAAATGTTTATCGAACAACTCAGTGCTCAGGACGCAAAACAGATCGTGTTAAAATACAGATGATGTAACGGCCGTTGAAAAGGGAAGGAGCTGATTGCATTTGGTCTCTGAGTTTCATTACCATATTAGGTAAAGTGTGGGCTTGTGGCCTAAAAAGGCAGGAGAGTAGGAATGACGGCACTGATCGCCAATCAGGGGACAATTTCGAAAAGTCACATGCTGATGCTCCTCCCCGAGCCAACGCCCAAAAGGATCCCTACAAAATGGGTTTGACAGGGTTACAAGTATCAGTCGTTCGTCTCAACCTTTTGACGCCTAATGTCAACTATAGTGGTCGTACCGCACCGCTAACACCTAAAGTTGCAATTTATATATTTATTCAACAAATATAGGTACTGAATATTTTAAACTTGGTATATACTCTCCGTTTTTTTCTCTTCAAAATGCAGTTTGTTTCATAATTCTAACGTATTTGGTTCCTGTATTATT
>Ga0136643_10020434_pt1 | contig 10014 bp, 7 predicted proteins | sample TergutLab28metaG_FD_96883 | JGI IMG/M metagenome (GOLD analysis project Ga0136643, IMG submission 96883) | Labiotermes labralis P1 segment gut microbial communities from Petit-Saut dam, French Guiana - Lab288 P1 (version 3) (version 3) | ecosystem: Host-associated > Arthropoda: Insects >... | reverse complement strand
TGGACATTTTGGTGATGAGAAATATTTGTTGCCTTTACCAGGATTTGAGCTGTGGATACTCCAGTTCATAGCCTAGTCACTGTACCAACTACACTGTCCTGGCTAATACTAAAACATGTGAAGGTTATCCAGAAATTAAAGATACAAAACAGGTGTACAGTTTCAATTGGGAAGATTTAGACTTCCCACTCACAACCCAGACCTTGCACCCAGTGATTTCCATTTGTTTTTGCATTTAAAGAAACATCTGGCCTGCCAGAATTTCACGAAGACGAAGAGGTGAAAAACGAAGTCACAATGTGGCTGCATGTGCAGGCAGCGGAGTTCTATCACATGGGAATACAAAAACTTTTACCAAGTCTAAACAAATGCCTTGACAAGGGTTGTGATTATGTTGAAAAATAGCTAGAGGTATGTGTTAAAAAGAGTTTTTTTTCACTCAATTTTATTAATAAATATTTTAAAAAATATTATTCCCTTTCTATCTTTACTTCCTGGACATTATACATACATTATATGTTTTTTGCCTGCATGATCTCTGTTTTACATTTCATAAACATGCACTGTACTGCATGTTTTGACTCCACATCACCTGTAAACACAATGTTTGAAATTACGTTCAACCCCATTCATAATGTTCATCAAGGTAAAGCCACAGATCCTTGTTTTTTTACAGTAGAATTTGTAATTTGCACTTGCCATATATTATCACTGCTGACTTTATGAATCAGACAGGCTTGTGCATGCATGGCAGCCATGACTGAGATGAAGAAGGCACATAAAATTTTATATGAAATACCTGAAGGGAATAGACTATTTCAGAGGTTTGGGTATAGATTGAAGATTGAGGTTAAAAGTCACTGTTGAGAAATGGAGTATGGCAGTGTGGTGTGTTGTGACAAAGTATTGTTGAAACAAACAGTTTTGTATTAAGCCACAATGGATTATGTCAAGCAAGATGATTGCCAGTGGCTGGTATCATCTTGACATCATTGGTCCTAGGATAGACCCATTGAACACTTGTGACTTGACCTGACTACACTTCACATCATTGATGAATGGACCATCTAGTGACCAATGAATAAGGGTCAGATTGGCAGCCTTTTACCGAGGGCACATTTGGATTCCAGTTTGTTAAGATCATTGGTTGTGTTTGACTTTTTGGAGGTGTAAGCAAATGCTCAGGATTAGTGTTCTGGCACACTTTGGATGTATCATGGCTGCAAGATATCCTTGATAGACTGCAGGTGAAGAATGTTTACAAATGAGGGTCTAAGGGTTTTTGCGGGTATTCACCATCATGGTAGCTCATGGTTTATCAAGTCTTGTTTTATGTGCTGATGTTTTCTCAGAGACAGGTCTTCTATTAGCTGTACCTACCTTTAGTTTCATTTTGTACCTAATGTTTGCACTGTTCTGGCCTTTATTTCATTATTCATATTTGCTTTACAGTCAACAGAGGCTTTGCCTTTGACCATTTTTCCACCTTCAGCTAGTTTGTTGTTCAAGATCATGGAGTTTTATCTGGTCCAGAATTTATATAATAGCAAATGTAATTTCTGTTGGTTTTGAAGTTTGTAGATGTGCCTTAAATTTTTCCTGCTGGCTACTTTTTCTTCATTTTGATATGCTAATTACAAGTGTATTAGAGCCTCGCCTTTCTCACTGTCCTTGCAGGCATGACCTCCAGCACAGGTTCACCAAGAAACATGTCACCCCTTGGTACCAATTCTGAATAAACTCATTGATCTTCACCAGGTTTCCTATTGGCTGCCCTGGGGAACTGTGCACTCAAACTTATATTACCACTGGTTCTGCATGGAGGAGCAAAAGTTACACCCTCCTTTGTTAGGAAGCCTTCTGCAACATATTACTGGCAGTTGTGAGAGAAGAGGCATTTAAATGGACAGGCACGCTTGTGCTTTATGGTGTATGGAGCTGGGGGGGACTAGTGTCTTGATTTAGGTTCATTAGATTTGGGTTGCCTGGTAATTGCTAGCAGGCCACCTTTATTTTAAACAAACCTATTTGGACATCCACGAGAATATTACTAGAAGAAGGCTTTGTTGTTCCCCTCCTATTTCTTATCAAAACTTAATGGTGTATACATTTGCCTTTACATAGGACCAGTTATCACAGACATCACAGTTCTGGTGCAGTTTAAGGTTCCTGGTCTACCTGTACCCTCACGTGTGACATAGCAAGCTGTAGTGTGAGCAGAAAAAGTAGCATTGCTCTCAGATCTGCAGAGAATATAGTCGCAAGCTTACGTCAGTAATGGTACATACCATACTTACATTGAGCTGTTGTAGTGAAACAGTGGTTGCACATAACTATATATGTGGGAAGACTGTGACGTTCTGGGGTTCCTTGAGACCAGTGGCATGAAATAACATAAAATTTTTCTAATCTCCATGTTTTGCATATTCCATGTATTTGATTTCACTGTTCATTAAACTCAGCAAGTGTATTTTTTGGACTTTAATGAATAGTAAAACTTTTTTACTTGTCATCAAAGTAATGTCCCTTGACTGTTACAAACTTCTTACTTGTTTCTAAAATTTGAGCTAGAACTTCCCTTTCACTTTTTGTTGGCTGTCATAACAAGAACTGACGGAAACTGTGTACAGTTTGTTTATGCACCACATCATATTTGCATAACAGTATCAGTTCTGTTTTATTGTTTGACCACATACAGCTGGTAACACACCTGGCAAAACACTGCATGATTGCCAAGAGAGGGTGCATTTAGCACTGATATGATAACCAATCAAATATCAGTTTCTCTCTCCCACTCTTTCATTGCTGTCCTGAGCACCGTGGCTGTCACGGGATGCCCCAGTGGATGCAGACTTTATGTGTGGTAAAGCTCTCATGCTGGATATTCCAGTGAAAGACTGCATATTGTATGTGGCAATTACATTTTTTTGTTGATGTTGGCAAGGTGATAGTGAAGGGACTGCAATGCAAGTGGTAAAGTTATTCTATTGGAATGTCTTCTCTTGTCACACCAAATGTGAGGAGTCGGTGTTTAGTGTGTGTGTGTGTGTGTGTGTGTCTGCCTAATTATATGTCATGACGTAATGTTCAATTCAGTACCACTTTTGTAACATATTTTCATTATTGTATTTCATTGTGATGAATTCTGTAACAATGCTAATCATTGCAGTAGCATTTTAAAAATGTTATAAGGCTTGATGTAATTGTCCTTTTTTGTGTGTGGGAATACATGCCAAGTATCTTGCTGTTTCAGGTGTTGATGGAGAGTGCAACTTTCATACTCACGAGGGGAATCCAGGAGATGCCTGTGCTTCCCTGCTAACAATGATGGGAGTTTTCTCGAATAAAGACATGTACCATGGTAGGTGATAATTATGGAGTGTTTAGAAATTTCAAAATTTTTTTTTTAATGAGCTGTGTTCTGCATGTGGCGAATGACAGTTGGCAGATTAATTTGACGTATCTGTGTACTTTATGTGCTGTGATTGTTTCCATTTGTTGACAGTTGTGAAGTGGTACTGTTGAGTTGCTGTTCCAGGTGCCATAGGATATGACCAGCATCATACTTAGGTAAGAGCCCCTGAAAGTTGACCTGGGACACTGCGCGATAACAAACAAGGATTCACAAGAATAGGCATTACTGTGCCAGGTATTATGATGTTCGGAAGCTGAAATTCAAAGTATCATTTAGGATTTATTGTCATCATTTTACAATGCATGACACTGTGTTTCCATTGTTTGTTGCAGAATTTCAAGTTTACAGCTGTGTTTTGTGACAATACTTGGGCATTCCTAGTCTTGTGTTAATTGTTGTTTTTTTGTGACCCCAGAAGGAAAATTGCATATTTTTCAAGTATCCTACCTTTTTATTTTATCTGGTTTTATATAAAATTTTTTGAATATTCATGTTGGACACCCTAAACCTTCTCACCTCATTTGATTCATTATAATGAATTATGTTACAAGGCAAAAATTATGCCATCCTGGATACTGCAGCTGAGCTGCTTGACAAAAATTAAAGAAACTGGATATCCTGAATGAGAGGAACAGGGTTCCACAAATCTTTCGAAGGTCTAGGCATTACCTCAAACTTTTAGGCACAATAAGGGTACATGAAGCAAGTTCCATTCTGAAGACCCACAAATATTAGGCACAACCACTGTACAAAATTTAGCCATATGGGATTCATGCACCTTGAAAAACAATGTCATTGCATTTGAACTTTAAAGTAACTCACCTTTCTTGTGTTTCAGTACAGTTTTATTTTGCCAAGCACTGGCATTCAGTAGGTATGAAACATACAAATGTGAAACTTATAAAATTGACTGCTGATTCACGTATCATAAGATGCCCCAAATATCACACTTTAAACTGCATACTAATCTCTAAATACACAGGTTTCTTTGTGCATAAAATAAGCAGGGTCTGGAGTGATCCTGGAGATGTAACATGATGCTGTTTGGCTGTAACAATCTGGTCCTGTAAGTTGGGAAAAGGAAGGGTAGTTAAGCCTCTGAATCGTGAAATTAATGTAAATAATACTTAATAACTGGGTCCTTACCTTCCATAAGACACACAGTTTCCATTACAAAGGCCAAACAAATATTGCTGTTTAGGGAAGTAAGTGTTGTTTATTAGAAGAGTGGTATGCAACAACTAATTACAATGGGGTGTGTGGTGTAGTCTGTTCAGTGATAGGGCAGGCGGCACATAAAGTTAACGATTGCTGAAGAGGTTTGAGCTCCTGTGATCAATACAGAAGTAAAAGCAGCGGTTACTGGATTCACATATTGATAGGGTAAATTGAAAAATTCATGTGTCACCTTATAGTAGATTTATATAAATATCATACTAGATTTTTCTGTGGTAACTATTTGGTTGCCATCAGTCAGGTAGGTTTATTTTTACAATTATTCGAGTAACTTCCATTCAGTTGCTGATATTCAAATAAACTCATACAGTTGTTGCTACTGATTCTGTTGTGTGAATAATATACATAATCCAAGTGATAAGTTAAAATAAAAATATTTTTTCCTTAGTTTTACCTTATTCTTATTCTTTTCTTGCAAGCTGCAGTTGTTATACGTTTATGCCTCTCATATATTGTTAAGACTGTGTTGGTATGTTTGCTTGAGCCTTGTTTTCATCATAAGTGCCTGAGAAGTCATACGCCTGACTTGTTTATTGATTTATGTCATTATGTCTGCATATTATGACTTGGCATGTTTTTACATGATTTGACAACCTTGTGTGGCAATGCACATGTGACAAAACTGCGATGAGCCAACACCCAGGTCGTATTTCCTCATGAGTAGTGTGTTGTGTAAACATGGGAATGACAATTATGAGCAGTTAGTCCATTGAGGAGAGTTTGGTAGCAGGTGTTTGGATGCATAAAGACAGCACAGGTCATATGATGAATCAGGCGTTGACACCATTTCAACTGTGATTTGGGAAGCCATGTCAATGCAGAGAAACTCTTTCAGTGTGGAAAAAAGTATGTTTATGTAGAGGAATATTAAAGATTCTCCTCAGAGCAGTCGACCAATATCCAGAAAGTTGACCTGTGCTGGGGTTGCCACTTTCTTTGAATGATCACCACACAAGTCTATGCGGAAATGATCAACGGAACTTGGAGTACTACATTTGACCATGTGTGACCGCAAGAGGGACCTGGTGATGAAGTCATTTTGGCCAGTGTTTGTAATTGAACTCAGCGATACTTACATGAGACTATGTCACAAAGCATATGCTTTGTTGTTGGAATGATTTCTGATAGCATTGTCTCAAGGGAAAGTTCTCTTTTCAGATGAATGTGCAGTTTACTGCAGCTTCCTATATTGGAATGTTTTTTGGGGTGAAACAGAATCCTTGTTGCACGCTTGAGATGTAAGACCACCCACAATACATGAAAATGGTGCAGGTCATTGGCCCATATTTCTTTAATGGAACTGTTAGTGGTGTTACATTTATTAAATGTGGAATAATGTTATACCAGAGCCAAGCAACAATGGGATAATGTAACAGGTGTCATTTCAGCTAGATAGTGCTCCAGCGCATTTCACCCTGACTGTGTGTGAATTCCTCAATGAATCATTAACAGTTCAGTTTATTGGTTGGTTCTCACAGGGATCTGCCAGATGCACAATGCAGGTAGGATGAAATAAATAAGTCAGGTGTGCAGTGTCTTCTTGGACATCCCGTAAGATAATGAATTAATGCTTTACTTTTGCTACTGCTTTTTGTAAATTTACCTTCCAAATTCTGTAGAAAGTTCTCGAGTATTGACCTGGAAGTAGGCAATCCCAAAGGTACCCCTTTCTCATATTTATAATGTGATCCATGAAAATGAAAATAATTTTTATTTGCATTAGAATTTATTAGATGGGTTATTTATTTATTACTTTTGATATGTTAATTTTTTATTAGTTATGCCATAATTTTTATTGGTTCATTTATAAACATGTTGAAATATGTAACTTCTTTACCCAACATGATCAGTTCAAATTCTTGTTTCATATTAATAAGTTTGCTAACTGTGTATATTTTTCTCTGCTACATTCAATAGAGAGGTTTGGCATAGCCTTCATTTGTTCCACCACTGAAAATAATGCCTGGTAACATTTCCAAGAAAGATCCAATATTTTTTTTGGCCTACTTGTAATGAATAGTTGTAACAGTATGTCTCTTAGCTTCACTCTGCTTTTTTGTCTGTATGTGTGTGCAACTCAAGCCCCTGTACAGATTTTCATAGAATTTTTTATTGGGGAGTTTACTAAAATTTATTAATAGTCCAGATTTTGTTCAAGTGGAACAATAATTGACACATCACTGAAGACCTATATTAGTTTCTGAGTGCACATCTAGCACTATTTGAAAAAGAAATTGCCTTACACCAAACCTGTAGAATAGAATGAAGCATGCATTTTATGCCCTGTATGTTTTTAAGTAAGCCATATAGTGTTTGATACAGTTAAAGAAGGTGTGAACATGCCAGAATTGTTACAGTTTGTTTGCATTTCCAAACATGCTTTTAATTTTGTAGTATTGAATGCAGTCTCTGGTGCCATTTAATTTACTGATTTTTAACCTTTATGATGAACTGTTGGAAGAGTGACAATTTGAGTCCAAGTCTGATGTTGTGTACATGAAGAAACATGTGGCTATTGTTACAGTCAGGCCTGTAGTTAATTAAAATTTCCAGATTTTTTTTTGGTAAATAGAAGGATAAGTGTATAATACAGGATGACATTAAGAGGTCACTTTTTCACCACCATGTAAATGGGAACTGAACTTACTGAGACATCGAAAGGTAAGAGGAAGAGTTGGTGGCATAACAACAGTGCAGTTGAGAAAGATAAACTCAAGGTAATGCATTATAATATTTGGGTATGTGGTGTTCTTACACATATGGCCTCCATTATTGATTCAGTCATACTGGGTCCTTGGATAAAATGTGAAGTGTCTCTCTACAGGCATGAATTTAATACTTCACAGATTCTCAGCCTCAATGCTGTTCCAGAATATGTGCTGTTGGGGTAAGAGCCAAGAGTAATTTTTGGATATGTGACTGGGTGAGTTTCAGAGCTGGGCTGCATCAAGGTTTGGAAGAAACAGTCAGCCTCTGCTAGGAATTGAACTCCACTCATGTTGTGTTAGGAAAATTATTTGTGGTGCTGTATTGAGTTTTGGAGGACCTGGATATAGAATACACAGGTTTCAGTGGCTAGGAATATGTCTCTTAGTATTTGTTCTGATTGACACTTCTCCACCACCATAGGTAGGCTGCCATATTGGATAGCACGGGGATCCTTCCGTTGAAGTGTTAGGCTGTCACCTGTCACACCCTGCCCACCACAACTACTGCAGTTAGTAAAGAACTCATTATGTTTGTGGCGGTAGAGTAGAACCTACGTGGTTGTTTGTTGTTGATTTCAAAGTTGTGGCATGCATTGCTGTGAAGTGTGACCATGTGTTGCATCCAGTGCAGTTTCTGTGTTGGCAGAAATGGTGCAGAAACCTTTCAGATGTGAACATTTGCTTTCAGAGAGGAAGCAATGAGGCAGACTATAGTATTTGATTGTTCTCCAGAGTCCAGAAATGGAATATCTGTCAAGGATGCTGAATATTCAGGGTGCCTGCCTACTGGCAGAATGAACAGAAATGTGGGACATATTTATGGGATTTGGCATAAAAGTAGATGTATTACTGTCCACAAGTTGGCTAATGAGTTGGGCAGCCTTTTGGTTTTTGCCATAAAATTCTGTCACCAGATTAAATTTGTGATAGAGTGTGTGGATCTCCAAAAGGTAGGGTGGAAAGGTGTGGTGGATTGGATTCATTCTGCTCAGAACAGTGGTTAGTATGTGAGTTATGTGAACAGAGTAATGAATGCAGGAAATTTCTTGACTAGTGGAGCTTCCAAAGACAGCCTGCTGCATGGGGTAGTGTGCAAATATGCAAATGCTTGTGGCTAATGTATGGGGAGGTAGGTAAGCACATCATTGTGGAAAATGTGCATAGTTGTTTGGTATTTCATTATTATTTTTGGTTTTTGTATAATTGTCAGCCCCAATTGTAAATGGGCATCGAAATGGTGTATATTTTGAAGTCACTGTTTGCTGTAAGAACACCACATACTGTTTTCACATTTGTATTCATGTTATTGTGTTATGACTGTACAGTAATGCCATCAAGACACAACTTAAAATACATTGATTGAACAGTGCACCTCTACATGTTTCATCATCCAAAGGAATAAAAAGGATTTATAGTCGAGTGTTAACACTATATGTCAGTGCATTTGTAAATTATAACAACATTGGTAGTGATAAAATATAATTAAACAGTGTAGATATCTTTTCCATTAACACATCCAAATTACATCGTAATGCTGAGTATGTGATGATGTTGTAGCAGTCCGTGTGAATGTAGGTGCTTGTACCCTTCCAGTTTTGTGTTGTGTGGATCTGTATGGAATTCTGTAGAGTTTTTTTGTTTTTTTATTCCAAAAAGTACTTCAATATGAAAATCAAAAGTAAGTGTGAGTGGGGTTAGCATGATTTCCTTCCAGCTTTGAAATGGGATAGAAAGCCGTCTTTCTTGTGTAGTGACCAGGCAAATTTAAAAAGTAGGCTATTATCTTCTGCTTCTTGTTCTGTGACTACTTGGTCTTCCTTTTTCATGATACAGATTTACAGGTTTTACAAAATGTGCGTGCTTTTATCTTTGTTTATAGAACCAAGTTAATTTCTCTTACCTCATCAGTTTCACCAAACTACATGATTATTATTCAGAATGAGTGGCATATCTTTATTCATCCTAGTTGTGCTCCCTGTTGTGGATGTGCTCCTTGTATGATATTTTGAATTCTCTACCCCTCAGGTACACAAGGAAGTTTCAAAAAATAAGGTAACAGCATGTCTGACATGAAATATTATCATGGGACTGCAGATTTAAGCATATAATTGGCACATGTACATTGTGTCATTGTACAGCTATGAGTGGATACCTTAAGTATGTCAGATTGAAGATGGATGGTCTGCTGTAACCATGGCAGATATTGAAGTATGAAGTGTGTTTGATTTTTGTGTGATGTGTTGCACCAGTGAAAATCCACTGACAGCTGGTGAAATGTATGGATGATGACTAAGCACATTGTATAGGACTGTATGGGCCTTTCTTGTATCCATTGTACATGTTACAGTGATAAAGGAGAGAAGTTTTGAAGCTGAAACGTGGCTAATTACACAAAACCTGAAACCAGGAAAAGGATGTGTGATAGAGAAACTATTATCTCCCTCCAGCAAGGAATATGGAAACATTGTCATCAGTAAAGGTGACCATGGAAAACTGTCTTGGGACCATAAACATGTGCTTGTTTTGGATTTCCTTGACCATGGTGACACTGTCTGCTAATTGTTACAGTGATACACTTAGCTTATGGTGACCATTTTTTGCAAAAGGCCTCTGTTACTTCACCAAAGTATTGTCCTGCATGACAAAGCCAGGTGT
>Ga0136643_10020433_pt1 | contig 10015 bp, 4 predicted proteins | sample TergutLab28metaG_FD_96883 | JGI IMG/M metagenome (GOLD analysis project Ga0136643, IMG submission 96883) | Labiotermes labralis P1 segment gut microbial communities from Petit-Saut dam, French Guiana - Lab288 P1 (version 3) (version 3) | ecosystem: Host-associated > Arthropoda: Insects >... | reverse complement strand
TTCTTTGGGGCCTATTGAAGGGCAAAGTGTACAAAAATACACCCCGCACAATCGAACAACTCAAAGACACTATACGCCAAGAGATTCAAGCCGTCAACGTCGACACTTTGGAAAAAATATTCCAGAATTTGGAGAAACACATTCAAGTGCGCTTGGATGTGAAAGGAAACCAGTTTCAGCATCGATTATGAGCAGGTCCTGTTTTGCATCATTCCCGGTATGTGTATATAAATTTTCAAGACATTATCTCAATAACATAATTTTTTATAGACAATAGTTTGGGGCCTTTAGCGACAGAATCACCCTGTATAATGCAATATTGCAGGAACCAGTCATGTTTTGAGTTCATACTGCAGTGCTTGTTCTGGTAATTTTTATTATGCTGCCATTGTTTCAGGACTGTTGTCAGATATGTATATGTACACACACACACACACACACACACACATTTTACACTAGGTGCTGTTTATGTGTAAGTGCCATACTGATATGATTTCTGTTGCAGTTAGTCTGACTGTCATTAATACCACCTTCTATTTTTTTAGTCTACATATTTCTGTGTCAAGTGTCACACATCTTTGCTGCTTTGTTGATTTGTTAATCCTGACTACCATACCAGAACGCTGTGATTTTGTAACTTGCAGGCTGGTAGCCATACTGGTATGGTATACACATGCATATGTATTTCAGATTTGTATTATAATATTTTTAGTAATTTAAAAAACAATACAAACGCAAAGTATGTAACACAGTATTTCTTCAGTGTATATTACTAGGCCCACAACTGATATTTCATGGCCTCAGCCAGCAAATGCTTGAATGCGTGGTTGTGTCTGCCCTGAAATAGTTAAATAAGTGCTACGTTACTCTTTAATATATTACGATGGTCATGTAGAAGGGTAGTAGTTGGTCTGTCATAGCAGCATTGCATGTATGAGACTTCAACACTGTAAGAGTTAAGCTGTAAATGTAATTCAAATGTTATTTTTAAAAATTACGTAATATTCTTAAAATTTTTGCACAGATGAATACACAGGTAGAATTTTCTCACATGTAATTCATAATAAATGTCACAGAATTCTGCAGTGTTAGTTCTTAACCTGTTCTTGTTTTTAAGGGACATTATGGTTTTAAAGACTGTCCCAACTTCATGTACTTCTTAATTTCCTGCAATTAGTAATAATACATAGCAGTATCAGGACCTTATGAAGTGGAAACAACATGTGCATCACTTAATATATAGTCCTGAAGCATGGTGGAGACATTGAAATATTTTGTTTTAATATTTTTTTTAGTTTGGAATACAAAGCTGCTTGCTGTGAGGAATTTTAATATTGCCTTCACTTTTACAGTGTTATCTAATGGACTGTTAAAGCTAGAAAAATGAAGTTTTCTGTAAAGATGGATTATAAGCATTCCCTTAAAGTAGATAGGGTTTTTTATGTATATCGTTATCATCAAGTTGCAAGCAGTAAAACGTTTTGAATCAGTAAGGTTTGATCATATGGCTGTGTACAGCACACTCAGTATGTGACTGAGCTGTGGGTTGGACAGCCAGGGAATCATAGTTTAACTTCTGTCAGTTGCAAGAGATTTTTTTCTCTTTTCCAAAGTGTCCACACTGGCTCTGGGTTCCACCCAGCTTATCCTGTAGGTAATGGTAGCTGTTTATCTATGGGTACTATGTGGTCACAGCATGAAACTGACCTGTCATCTTCATCTAGTGCTGAGATTAGGAATATATGGATCTGTACCTCAATTTCCTTACGTGGCTTTGTGATGTGCTGCTTAATTAAGCACGGTATAACTTCACTTTACCTTCCTATGCCAATCTACACACAAAACCAGGATACTTACACTTTAGCAACTCTTCTGTAGTTGGGTTTTAAGTTCGCATGATCTAAGTATAGCATCAGCAGTACAAGGTTCATGACACATTGTGTCTATAAGTTGTGCCTGACTTCCATTTAACTAATGTAATTCTGCAGAACGTTGAAGTATGATAATGTACTTGAACAGCAAAGACAGTTGGTTTGTATTTTTTATGAACTTGGATTTAAATAAATAAAATATTATTTGTTTCAGGTGAAACTGTTAAACTAGAACTTTGTAAATTGAACGCAAACAAATGGTATTACAGTAGTAATAAAGTCTGTGAATAGGAGTCGTATCAAGAGAGTACACTGCTAAAGAAGTGAGACTGAACTGAGGATTGGTGTGAGTGTTAGTGTGATATAATGAACCTAGAGGTAAGAAAGGAAAGATGTGAATGTTTGAAGACTGATGGATAATGGGTGTTTACTTCTGTGTAAGAAGATACAAACTTCAGTAATGGCACACTAAGTGAACTGAAAATTTTGCTCAAGTGTGATGAGAAGACACCATAATTGAATTAAACTGTTGATTATTTTTTCTGAAAAATTACCACAACCTGATCAGGAGAGTGTTCTACAGCCTTTTCAACTCACTTTCTTTGCTGGCTCTCTCCATTAACCTCAGGTGTTTTATTTTGGACAGTGATGAGAATTTTGAGGACTGAAGGAAGTATGTGAAGATGTTGTTTATCTGTTTAAGAACATTTTTCATCATCTGGAAGGTTCATGAAAGCAATATTTTTATTAATGTTGCAGCAAAGTGTGGATTATTTGTTCCATTGTGAATACTTTGAGACCTGGGGTCAGTTATGTTTGACACTCTTAAAGTATATGTCATATATGAAAAGTGGTATATGAGTTGGTAATAACAGAGAGTTGAGTGTAGAAACACATTAAAATTGATGGTATTTGAAAGGAATGCAGTATGTAAAATATTTCAGTGTGTAATAATCATGTGGCCCATACATGTATATTTTAATTTAATCTGTGCTGTCTGTAGTTTTGATAATGTTTTTAGAGAGAAACGTTTGGCACATTGGGTACTGTCTCTCAAACTCTGAGTACCTCAGTTGCACAAACTTAAGCTCCCACCTATAATTGATAATATTTACATTTAGTTATGTAAAAATTAGAAAAGCATTAATAAGAAATGATGGGTAATAAATAAAAGCTTTTGTGGTAGTTTCTCAGCTAATGTAACTCCATGCACAGATGTTCTATTTAACATTTTGTAGACAAAACAGGGCTTTAAATGAAAACACAGAAACTTGAAAAAAAATACTGAAGTAACCAGTCTCTTCTCCTACAGTAACCATTCCATTCAGGAAGCACGTAATTGTTGGTTTTAAGACTGGTCTGTTGTGAAAATATTGCTTTCTTGTCTATTGAAACTCACTCTGTTATTACCAGTATTAAAAAGTACGGTGATACCTCAGCTAACGAAGATCATTCGTTCCGGAATCACATTCGTTAGCCAAAATCTTCGTTAGCCGAAACTTGAATGTAAACAACCCAGTCAGGTTGGTGGGTCTCCCCTATGTGATGTGGTCAGCTCATTCCTTTGTCCCACACATACAGACGGAAAAGATAAGCTCCTGGAATGGCCCAACTGTTCATAGTTTGCTGCTTTATGTTAGCGCACGTATCCACTAAAACATTTGTTAGCCGAATCCGTATTCGTTAGCCGAGTCCGAAAAACAGTGAAATAAAATCTTCGTTAGCCGAAAAATTCGTTAGCAGGGTCACTTGTTAGCCGAGGTATCACTGTATACATTTACACAGTGAGAGAGTAAAGTAATGAGACTGAAATATAGTAAAAACAGTGATATATAGGACAATCATCTGTCTGAAAAAAGTCAGCAATAGAGTAACTACAATTATTACAGCATATATGTAAACTTTGAAAACACTTGGAAAACTTGTCTTCAGTGATAATATGAAATTTTTCCTTCACATTGTATGGAATGACAACCATTGTATCAAATTGGCAAACTTGAAATTTGAGGCTTACATCTGCAAAACACAAATGTGTCTGGTAGAGCCAGATCAGGGGACTGTGGCAGTGATTGAACACTGCAACCCTATATTTTGATAGAAATATGCATATGTTCATTGCTGTGTAAGCAGGCGTATTGTTATCTTGTGCAAGTCTGTGGCAATTGTGGACTTTACCAATTCTTTATTCACATTTAGTTCTTTTGCCATCATTCTGAATGTAACTGAGCAATTTGTTTCAAATGAATTGCGCACTTTTTCCATCCATTCTGGGTTTAATGATGTTCTTGGTTGTCCACTACAAGGGGTTGTCTACCACATCCTTTGTCCACTGCAAGGATCATATATCATGTCCTTTGTCCAGAGCAAGTGTCATGTAACACATCCTTGTTGCCACCTTTAAAATGTTTAAACCATTGAAGTGTTTGTGCTTGGGATAGAACCTTATCCCCATAAACTGTTCGTAACATTTTGTGTGTTTTAGTTGAGTTATTTCCAACTTCACACAAAATTTTATGTTAGTATATCACCATTTATTGACCAGCTCTCATGCACTACACTGTGTGTACCAATTCATTTATTAGTAGCTGTTGTGATACAATTTGGTATCTCTTGACACCATCTTCAGGGAGCCAAGTCTAACTATAGTTTCTTTGCAACACATCAAATGATTACAAGCACTTATTAACTGCATTAAGATGTTGAGATTTGTGTTGGTATGGTGTTCACGTTTGAGCTTTCTGACAGCACAAACAAACATGATGCACAAAGCTTGTCCTTATGAAATAGCAGCACAGTACCATCTGGTCATTGTTGACTGTACTGTCAAAGTCACAGTTCATTGTGTTTCTAGTATGGAGTTGCAAACTAGACACATGTTGCATGTTTTTATTTTATTTCAGTCTCATTATTCTCTGTGGACATTCGTTATTCTTGAATATTGTGGGTATTTATTTTTTTATGTTCCACATAATTGAAAGTAATGCTGTATGATCATGTTGAATGTGTAAGGTCACCAGTACTCAGTTGTGTTTCTTGTAAGTTGTGGTAATACTTGTAGTCCTAAGGGTACTTACATTGACAGAAAATGTGAGTGTCAGGTAAATTCTTCATACACGTTTCTGCCATTTTGGATTTTTATGTGCAACTTCTCATTTGTGGGAGAAGTGGAGTTATGAATGTTCATACCTGAAGATTATACCAAAGTCATAATGGTCACTTTACCTTCAAAGCTGAAAGTTTCAAAGTATATTGCCTACCACTTTTTGTGTATTGGTTTCTATGGAGCCTGAAATAGAGAGGATGAATGCATGTAGAAAGATTATATGGAAGTGCTCACATAACATTATGCCAAGGCACGAAGTCGATTGATGTGATTGGAACTGCAATGAAGTTTCTCAATGCAAGCTACCTGAGATGAGTTGCATGATAGGACTGTAATTAATGTCTGAGGTTTTTAATTGGGACACAGGGTATATTGATAATACTATGATTCTTCTGATTTAAATTCATATATGTTCTTAAACGAGTTGTGTGAAGATCTAGGTAAGGAACTGGAATGTTCTCTTCCTGAAATTTTTTCTTGCTGCATGAAACAGAAGTGAACCTACCCACCATTGATTTTCATGTGAAATGTTGTAACAGTTTTTGTCCTTTTCAAAGAAACAGCCCTAGTTTTTAATAGAACTATATTAGATCACTTCCTTACAAATTTCTTGCATTCATCCTGTCTGACCTGTATTAATTACATTTTTTAGAATTCTTTATCAGTTTTTGGGATGATGAGGAATGCCAACAGCATTATTTTATTGTAATATTTCTATCTGGTGCAAGAAAGTACAAGCACTGGCAGTTTTAATGCCTGTGATGTCAGTGCAAAAAATCCAGCTTCTTTACATATTGTTGCGATAATAACTGTATTAGTACTGTGACACTCCAATTCCATTTCTCCATTGTTTGATTAAAATACAACACTCTAAAGTTACTTTGTTTCAGAGACTGTCTTTTCCTCTGGGTGAGGACTAACTCGTTGGACCAATTGGATAAACTTAGTGCTTGTCAGGCAGTGCCCAACAAAGTATAACCCCCTCATTAGGGATGGAGATGGTGCTAATCTGCCGAACATGATGTTTTCAGAACATTGTATTTTAGTCAGGAAATTGACGAAATTAGTTGCACTGCCCTAGTAACTGTAACACCACCACCACCATCACCACTAGTATTGCTGTTGCTGCTACTAATACTACTACTACTACTACTACTACTACTATAAACTACTGCTACTACTACTATGACTACAACTACTGCCACTGCTGCTGCTGCTACTGTTCTGATGACCACTAGCACCACCAACTACATAATTTCAGAATGGCATGTTGGCCATATGCTCCCTTTTGTACTGTAGCATGCATTGTGTTTGGTGGACATAACAAAATTATCCTCTGCCTTCATTAATAGAATGTGCTGTTTTGATTTTTTTAAATTACACATTCACTTTTGGCTGTTGTGTAGAATGTGAAGAATACAGGTTTTCTGGTAATTGAGATATATATATCAAATGTGATTTTGGACTAACAGGGTTGTGAATGTTATTATATCTGACTAGTTATTAATATTTGCAAGACTGCAAGACTTGGTTTCATATCACAGGAATCTGTTTATACCAGCCAGTATCCTAGGAAACTGTTATAAATATGTGCATGCACTTACAACTGTCCTAGAAAGGAAATTACAGTGGAATTCAAATGTAACTGTGCTTTTCATCATACCGGTAATTGTTTGTCTTCAAACCCTGTTTGTGTCCTACCATTGCTCACTTCTATATAAAACACTGTATCAGCATATAGATCTCCATTATCACTGCCAGAGGTCCTTTGCCTAAGTTAGCAACTGCATGCTGTGGAAAGATAATTATGCAGCATTTAACTAATTTTTGGTGTATAATATGTAGTCTTATTATTTGCAATGAGTTTAGGTAGTATAAGTCATAGTTTTATATCCAAATTCCATGATATTGTACTGGAAGCTGTGGGCCATTGAGTTTCAATCAGGTAGGCCTGTTTTAAAAATTTGGAATGAAGCTGAACATGATGAGATTTTGGACTGGGACCAATTTTAGTGTCTTTTAATGGTCTTTTTTGAAGTAAATGATAAAGCAATGCCACATCTTTGTTATTGAAAAGTGTTTTATCATCATCATGATCATCATATCATCATTATACTGAAATCTGTGAGTAGTGATATCTATGTGTCATATTATAAAGATGGTCATATTTGTCAAGTAATAGCGTATACTTAAATATGGAAATTGCTGGTTCAAATCATGAGTTACAGGAACTTAACTGGAAGAAGTTGCATTGTATTTTAAAGTACCAATGCATTGACCTCACTTACAGACAGGGAAACTCATGTAAACTTCTTTCTAAGACAGCTGCTTTGTGAGAATTTCACAGAAATAAGTCAGATGCAATATTGTGGTAGCCCATTTCATTATTTGAACTGTTTATGTTCGGATGGTTCTGTAGAGACATAAATCTTAAACCCATTCATCTCCTGCAGTAATGTAGTGTGAATAATACCTTACCCAGGATTCAGTTTGTAAAGTTTGCCTGAAATACAGTAAATTATAATATTTAGAGTAATAACAGTAGAATATAATTATTTTTTTTTCATGGTGTAAATTACTGTTTTGTCAGAGAGTAAACTGTGCTCTCTTAATTGATGGTGTGATATACCTTTATGTATGACAAATCCTGTCCCTATTTGGTGATTGTCATTCCCTTTTATATAGAAAAGTTTAAAACTACATGCTGGGTCAGTACCACTGTGGTCCCAGCTTACCTCATGTACTCCCACTATATCTGACATATTTTACTAATATAGAAGTTCCTGACATTCCAAGGTCCATATCTCAAATCAAATTTTGTGTTGTGTCTTTCCCAAGAACCCTTCCAAGCCCAAGGCCATGTGTAACATCTCATAATATGGTAATTTTTCTAGTTAGAATTTATCGTACCCTCACCCAACTAGCAGTCTCTAGGATCACCCCTTGTTGGCTATTTATCATTGTTTTATTCAGTATATTTGCACCTACCCTTAATATTTGGAGACTGTCTTCTCCATCCACAAACTGAGGACGTACCGTATTGTGGTGAGAAAGCACCCACTGACACAAAACAAATTACATGGAATTTAATTTAGTAGAGAGGCAGTTGTAGGTGCTGCTTTAGTGTTTGCACTTATCAAGTCACTTTGTTCTGTCTAGTGTTATTTGATTGTGCTTCCAAAAATTTATATCAAGAAGCACTTCTGTGTACTGGCACATATGAATAATGTTTTCAGCTTTACCAATTTGATAATTAGAACTCCCTATGTAATGGATGATGATATGGTTAATGATAATTAATTATTTAAATTACCAAATAATTGTATTTTTACTGAGCTGATTTCTTACTTACAATCTTTTATTTATAACATTAAAACATTTAAAAATTATATTGAGTGTAGTGTGTGTGTGTGTGTGTGTGTGATTATGTCAACAAATGAAGTGGCTAGTAAATCAGATGTGTTGGTATTGTGCTTTGTAATTTAAAATACCTGGAATAGAAGGAGTAAACATGTTGCTGCTGAAGTGCATTTAGTTTCAAAGGAACTGATGAAGAGGTAATTAAAATTGTGTACTAGTTGAGGTTTTCATGTTATAAGGTCCCAGAAGACCACAACCCGTGATTAATACTGAATAAATTTGTAAGGTGATAATGAATGTCAAGTCAGTTCGGTCTTGTTGTATTTCTGTAGGACTGGCCTAACCAGTTCTGCTTTTTTTTTTTTTTGGCACCTGTGTTGAAACAGTGACACTAAATGTCACATATACCTCTTCTCACCAAATTTGGCTCTGTGACCGTCAAACCAAAAATCTTTTCACAAGAAAATTGATAAATATTCAGACAATTTGAGGTTGTTACCATTACTGTTTTTTAAATTCAAGAGTTCAGGGGTTATCACGTCACTTTTTCAGCCTAATTGATCTTTTTACATCTTTCTTTACCCCCAACTTCAGAGCAAATTCTCTACAAGTTTTGAAGGAACAGTCAACTCTATGCCTTGACTTTCTTTATACTGCCAGCTGTTCTTTTAGGTGATCTGTACAATTTTCTGATCCATGCTCTTGTAATATAGCTGTATCAGTGTTTGTAATTGTAACAAAATTTTGTCATGGTGCAGAATATTGCATGAATTTTATATGAGTTTACAGAAAGCTAAGACAGTATGTGATTTATATACAACAGATATGGAAGAGAATCAAAATATTGAGAGGGTACTGAGTAATGAGAACGAAGATTTTAGGCTTTTTATAATTGATAAAATTTGCTTGGAAACGATAACCTACAACCTAAGCCATCATATACAGGGTTATTCATAAGTCTGTTAAACATTTTAAAAATTCGCAACAAATAAACTACTCAATGGATCATGGTAGTTCTTATGCCGATAGAGAGAGAAACTCTCCTTTTTTTTATTTTTATTATTATTATACAGATGCTCAATGTGCCCACCTTTGGTAATACGGCAGACATCTATGCGATAGTCCATCTTGTTCCACACGCATGTCAGCACATCACGGTCAACAAGAGCCACAGCAACGGTGATACGGTTGCGAAAATCTGGAGATTAGCGGGGAATGGAGGCACAAAGACAGTGTCCTTCACAAACCCCCAGAAAAAAAAGTCGCGCGGGGTTAAATCTGGGGACCGGGGTGGCCACCACATTAGCACATCATCTTCTTTTCTCTGTGCGTCGTATCCACCTTTGTGGCAAGTTTCAATTGAGATTCCCTCGCACGTCTTTGTAGCGAGCCAGAGAGCCGTCTTATCATATCATATCATATAATTTATTTTATTCCATAAATCCATCATTGTGTACAGACACCACTGGATGTGGAACTTGTCAATGCAGTGTATAAGTATAGTCATTCTATATAATACATGATACAATACATAATGCATTGTTAAACACTCAAACTAGAGTATGTAAATAAGTATAAGTTGAAATGTTCCTTCTATAAACTTAGGACTAGCATAATGCATTGTTAAACACTCAAACTAGAGTAGGTAAATAAGTATAAGTTGAAAATGTTCCTTCTATAA
>Ga0136643_10020425_pt1 | contig 10017 bp, 8 predicted proteins | sample TergutLab28metaG_FD_96883 | JGI IMG/M metagenome (GOLD analysis project Ga0136643, IMG submission 96883) | Labiotermes labralis P1 segment gut microbial communities from Petit-Saut dam, French Guiana - Lab288 P1 (version 3) (version 3) | ecosystem: Host-associated > Arthropoda: Insects >... | reverse complement strand
GTGGGGGCCGTGATAATAGGTTGTGTTGTCTGTGGTATTCAATTGGGTTGGGGGTGCTTGGTTTGTGGGTTAGTATGTTCGACGTCTTCTGGGTTTTCTTCGGGGTTGTTGTTCTCGGTGGTGTTTTTTTTGGCCTCAGAATTATGCAACATCCAGACACTGAGAGACATTGAACTACACTGTTTTCGAGGTTTAGAAGGCTGTCTCTTAATGTCCGGATATTCGGATGTTTCATTTTGTCCGGTTGCTTCAGAGTTCATTTCCAAAACGGTAAAGGATGCTGTGCTCACGCCGCAAACTGGACTGCCGCTTAGCGAAGTAAATATGGCAGAACTGTAGGGCGATTACTTGAAAAGGGTCCAAAATTATAAGAAACAATAAATACGTGAAGAGTGAGACAAATGAAGGCTAAAGTGAAAATTAATCACTGACATTTAATAAGCACAACAGTGACTGCATAAAGCAAGAGTCCTGGATTAGCTAAAATTGGCTGCTCAAAAATTCTCCGCATTGTATGAAATCCTAATTTTCATTACCGCGTTCACAAGAACCCTATCGTCAGCCAGATCAATCCAGTACATGCTCTCACATAATATTATTCGAAGATACACTTTAGTATCACCTTCATCTCTATGGCTAGGTCCTCCAGTTATACTTTGTTAAATCCCGTCAGTAACACTGACCTTTACTGACTCCTCCAAGTCCCCAACCCACATCCGTTTTTCGGTGCTTGAGTCTTTTCAGAAGACCTGGTTAGGGCCGAGGCACGTCAGCCATTTCGTAACATATGGAGTTTTTACTGCGAGCAGTTGTTAAGCCCCCGTCGAACTTCCAAGCTGGAAGTCCACCCTTGTCGACCATTAGAGACTGCTTATTCAACACATTCTCGGCTTCTCTCCATTCCTGGAGGCTGGTCGCTCCGTCCTCAAGCTCAGAACGCACCTTCCTGTGCTGACAGGGATCGAGTAATGGTGCTAAGCATAACAAAAATTTGTTACATACAATAAAACTTTGTCTGCAATAATATTGGAACTTAAGCTATGAAGTTTGTTATTAAGTGGTTATTGAAGCACCTGAACCGAGTGTGTCTTTAGGTCCAAGACTGCCTGTTTTATCGGACTGTACAGGTACAACGCACAATCTATTGTAGGACCGGATGGCGTTTATATTAATCTTCTACGTGCTTTTTCACTTTGAGGAATGCATTATATCATCTTTCAAGATAGAAGAGTTTCACAACGTAGAATCGAGCATTTGACTGCTGCGCTAAATAAGCAGTTTTGTACTATCGCAGAAGGCGGGAGATGTCACGTACTGGTTTACTGCGAACTTCTGCACATCGGCTGTCAAAGAGACAGCTGACATAATATTCTGCACATCGGCTGACAAAGAGACATCTGACATAATATTCTGCACATCGGCTGTCAAAGAGACAGCTGACATAATATTGTGCAGATAGGCTGTCAAAGAGACAGCTGACATAATATTCTGCAGATCGGCTGTCAAAGAGACATCTGACATAATATTTTGTACATCGGCTGTCAAAGAGACAGCTGACATAATATTCTGTACATCGGTTGTCAAAGAGAGAGCTGACATAATATTCTGTACATCGGTTGTCAAAGAGAGAGCTGACATAATATTCTGTACATCGATTGTCAAAGAGACAGCTAACATAACATTCTGTACATCGGTTGTCAAAGAGACAGCTGATGTAATATTCTGTACATTGGCTGTCAAAGAGACAGCTAACATAATATTCTGCACATCGGCTGTCAAAGAGACAGCTGACGTAATATTCTGTACATCGGCTGTCAAAGAGACAGCTAAAATAATATTCCATACATCGGCTGTCAAAGAGAAAGCTAACGCAAAATTCTGCACATCGGCTGTCAAAGAGACAGCTGACATAATATTCTGTACATCGGCTGTCAAAAGACAGCTGACATAATATTCTGTACATCGGCTGTCAAAGAGACAGCTGACATAATATTCTGCACATTGGCTGTCAAAGAGACAGCTGACATAATATTCTGTTCATCGTCTGTCAAAGAGACAGCTGACATAATATTCTGCACATTGGCTGTCAAAGAGACAGCTGACATATTATTCTGTACATCGGTTGTAAAAGAGACAGCTGATGTAATATTCTGTACATCGGTTGTCAAAGAGACAGCTGACGTAATATTCTGTACATCAACTGTGAAAGAGACAGCCGACATAGTATTCTGTACATCGGCTCTCAAAGAGACAGCTGACCTAATATTTAGTTCTGGTTACTTTTATTACAGTCTTTATACTCGGATCGTGTTTGGAGTTTTATCCTATTTGAACTTCGTTTTATTTAACGGCTTTATCCATAACAGAGGCTATAGGGGACAGTGTCATTGGCGTATGAAGTAGTTAATATGAGATTGTAGCACTTTTGGTGTGGTACTCTCAGAGGAAATTCGAATACTCAGAAGCTGAACCTGTTCCATTTATTTTGTCCACAATTCCATATTCACTGCACTGGGGTAGATCTCATGCCTCCTCTGTGAGAAGCCGGCAATATGTTCTTATAGGAATACATTTGGTGAAATTTATATAACGAGGAAAAATGGACTCATGAGATTATCATGCTGTGTGAATATGTGAGTGCGTGTTTGTGTGTGTGTGTGTGTGCGTGCACGCGCGCGTCTCCTCAATTGTTCCGCTTCACTCTTGAACACTATAGTTAATATCAAAGATACTCTGTATGAACATCATGCCAATGAAAGTCACTCCAATGCTTTTTTTTTAAATTTTGGGCAATGAATTCGTGATAACACAGCGGATGCACGAAGTTATGAATGTGAAGGTGTGTCACTTCTTTCGGTCGGTGCGCTACTTGCCAACTGTTCATATAACTCTCTGACGTAATGCTGATGCTGTGTAGTACTGGTAAATTGAGAAAGTATGTAAGGAATGCGGGACCGCGGTAGCACATTTGTTAAGGCGCTGTGCTGTAAATCGGAAGGTCGCTGGTTCGATTCCAGATGGTGTCATTGGAATTTTTCATTGACATAATCCCTCCAGCCGCACTATGTCCCTAAGAGAAATGAGTACCAGGAGTATTTCCTGGGGATAATGCGGCCGGTGCGTAAGGCTGACAACCTTACCACCATCCTGGGCCGTTGTCACGTAATCTGGGAACCTTAACTTCCTGGAACTGTCTGGGCACCTCGGGCCTGTAATGGGACTGATTTACCTTTTAATAGATCATACAGGCATATCTACATATTGTCGAGTAAGACATACTGCTTGTCCGTAAGTCACCCTTGCAACAGCACGGAAGTTTGAGGTTGTATCAGACATAACTACACACAGACAGAGTGTGTACTTACATTAGAAGTTCTTCACAAAACCAAAATGAAACAATGATACTGCAAATAATAACAACAGGTCAACCAGACTGTGTCCAAGTAATAGGAATGTTGATTTCAGATTTCCAATCGGAACTCATCGTTACTATTCGTGATATTCAACCCAATAGACGAACGTCTTGCTGCCCAAGGCTGAGCAGTTGCATGGTGTGTGAATAGTTCAAAAGTCACGATCTACATAGCCGTATTTTAGCATACGGTAGTTCGTGAAAGGGCAGAGGTGTCACGTCTGCACGTGAGGCAGCCGTGCGCTGGGTTACTGTGTCACCTGCCTATAACTTAGCATAAATCACCGCCTGATTTCGATCCACAGTTGACAGCAAGGAACCAGGACAACAGGGCTGCATACAGCATAGCACTTCTTATAAAATTATTAATAGTAAGCAAGAAATTTCCCTACTCTCTTGTAACCTAAATACATTCAACCGTGTCTTAAATGGAACAACCGCGTAACGGAAATCTGTCTTTAGCGAAAAACTTAAGGGGTCCAGACATCAAGTAAGGTAAAGCTGTCGCATTACAGGCCTGGACACACCCATAGGGCTCCAGGATGTTGAGGCTGCCAGAATTTCTAGACAGTCGGCACATGACAGCTGCAAGGTTTTCAGCCGTACGTACCGGCCGTCTTTACCCCTGGTAGATACGCCCGGTACTCATTTCAGTTATAGGCTGAGGTGATCCCAGGGTCACGGAGCGGCTGGAAGGATTAAGTCAGAGAAAAGACCTAATTTCTCTATCGGGAATCGAACCTGCAAACTTCCGGCTTGTAGCGCAGAGTCTCAAACAACTGAGCCACCGCGCACCCCCACCAAACATCAAGTAACTCTATTAATTGGAACCTTCCTGCAACGGAAAAGGATTTCGTTCGCTAGGTGTTACGTTACAAGCAGGTTTCACCGTGTTTGTTTCTACCTGCCCTGTTTCGTGATTGGGTTCTGCCAGTCGGCATCCCTCCAACCAGAAATCCGCAGAATGCAAGTCTAGAAATTCACAGTTACGCCATCTTATTTGACACTATACATGACAATATTCAAAGTGCTAGCAGTGGCGAGTGTCCAGATTACGGTCGCCTGGTTTATGTCGCAGTATTAATTCGTCGGAAAGTACTATCGTTTCAGAGGATCGTGTAGTCTGTTACTTCAGCGAAGACGACTGAGGGAGTAGGTTCCTCCGACACGTTTGTGCGCCTATAAGACTACACGGTGTCACATCCCAAAAGACTGTAACCTGCAGCAATTTCTAATTCACCGTAATGACTCTAACAACCACAATGTTTCCAACAAACCTTGCAGAATAAGAGATAACTCCGTCGAAAACAGTCCTTCTTGAGAAGCTAATACGCCCCCAGCTAGTCAAGAACTTTAACAAATTTGATTGAAACTGGAGGTTCATTACCACCTTCACACTAGCCCTTCAACTATCCCTATCCTGGGCCAGTCCATGCCTCCCCATTCCACTTCTTACAGATTCATTTTAATATTATCTTTCCACCTTTGCCTAGATCTTCCAATAAGAGCAGGTCATAGAACTGAAGGAATAAACGGGCATCTTAGGATGAAAGTAGCGCTATATTGTTAGTATATTAGTATATTATGTAAATTTTGTGTACATGATAAGGTGTTTAGCTCTGTTGTGTTGTTAGTTGCAGTGTACTCTCTTACCGGTGACTGAATACGCGCAGTAAAGATGCTGGTTATGTCAAATGAGAATAAATTGTGTGGAATTTGTTCACATGACAGACCGAAACGGGAACCCCCCCCGTGACTGCACGCCCTCTTTACTGCTCCATCAATGAAAGTACAGTCAGTGCAGTGTATGTAGTATCTCTGCATTTCTAGAACAGTAAATTCATGCAAATATAATAGACCTTCCAGCATTTCGTACATCGTAACGATAATACGCTGTTTTCGCCACACGGACATAAGCCTCAAATGTCAGCAGTCTTACTTGCTTCCCAGCGTTCACGTTCGAACAGTTCGAACGCTTTTAAGACAGTGGTCACTGCTGTGTCATCTATATTATATAATGTCACCACGCTACATTATTATTTAACATTATGATCTACATTTCGCTCATAAGTTTTGTTACGAAATCCTTACTCTTATCACAAGATACGGCGTTGTTTATCTGAAGAGTATCACCCGGTTTGCCTTTGTAACGGAAGACTAGTGTGTTACCTGTGAGGTAAAAATTGTATTTGTAAGTGCAATTTACATAAATTTCTGGCCTAAAAGAATGAAGTCTTCATTTTTGACAAAAACACTTCGTTTTCTGGGGTTATGCTGTAATTTGACGCCGTCTATTCTGGGATAAATTTATGAGATTTCGGAGGAATATTCTACCTCAAACTTCGTGGTATTATCGTAGAGGTTAAAACACTCAAAATTCTAATTCTGCCTGTTTTTTTTTTTTTTGCCTGTGAAACTTGGTCCTTCCCGTTGTGAGAATACTGACTGGGGCGTTCGGGGAAAAGTTACTGAAGAAAATGCTCGAAACCAAGAGGCTGTAACAGGAGACTGTAGAAACTTGTATAATCTGGAGCTTAATTGCTCAAATCAAGGATATAATGGTGGGGTATGCGGCACATATAGGGGTGGGGAGACGCGTTGAGGGGGAAATGTGATGGAGGGAGACCACTGGGAAAACCTAATGGTAAATGGTAGGGTAAGTAAAGTGCATTTATAAAGAACAGAATACAGTGTGTTTTTTAAGCACATGGTTCCGTGCATCATAATTCAATATTAATAAAATTCCAACTAGTTGCAAGAGTATGCAGATGTTTATTTACTGCAAAATCACTCTACATGTTTCGGGTGTCCACCGCACTAAAAACTGTAACAGCAGCCTCCCTCCAACGTGGCCAGGTCCCGATCAGGCCACGTTGGAGGGAGGTAGCTGTACCGATATTATGACCTGTACCGGAGGCTGCGGTTACAGTTTTTAGTACTCCTGATGGCGGGTGCTGTGACACACGAAACATGTAGAGTGACTTTGCAATAAAATAAATCAGACTGCATACTGTTGCATCTAGTTGGATTTTTATTAATATAGAATGAAGTGTTTCACCTGAATTTATCACACTCAACGTAGAAAGTGGTGTTGGGCTGTTGTGAATACGGAAATGAACATATTTATTTAGGTAGCTGAGCAACTGTTAGCTTCTCCAGGTTCATTCTGCTCCATTGAATTTTTTAAATAAGTTGGTATGGGGTGTAATACAGACAGACATATTTGTTCTACTTTACAATAAACCGTGTCTGGAGGCCTTGATTTCCTCTGTTTGTATCCCGTCTATATAATTTCGCCATTCTGGTGGTTCCAAAGTTTCCTCAGGCGAATCGAGGAAACTATGATAACCCTGACGATTCTTTCAACAGACTCGTTTCTCATACTATGAAATGTTTTAACTTCCTTCATTTGATTGCGCCTGGTAAAGTATTTATGAAATCACAGACGTTTCACTGTGATGGTGATACTACAGTGCGATACCTAACCACAAGCTCCACTGAGCGAAGTCCTTCCCAAGAAGCTGTTAGTTGCCTATCAGGTAAGAAATTCCACCCCTTTAATGCCATCCAGGGGTCAACATTTATGTTGATAAGAATTCACAATTGGACGATGTAAATCCGGTTAACACCACAGCATTCAAATATTTGACATCAGACGTAAAAACAGAATGAAATTACGTTTATTTATTTATTTATTTATGCTTTCCGATTTATGAAACATCACTTTTCGCAGAGTACAATCAACAAGACGCGACGCTTTTCAAATTCATTTATTTTTTCCTAAGACGCTGTACACGTTTCAGACGGGTTTTCCGTCCATCATCTGCGCATAAAACTGCACATACGGCGTCAGGTATTTGTCAGACCGATGCCTGACGCTGTATGTGCAGTTTTGAGCTCATGATGATGGACGGAAAAACCGTCTGAAACATGTAGAACATCTTACAGAAATAAATAAAACATTGCATCTTGTTGGTTGTACTCTGCGAATGTTTTAGCGATGCACAGACCCAAGAATGTTAAATATTACTTTTATTTGAGAGGTCCAATGTTTTGTCCGATTGTCCTTCTGTTAAGAATAACTTTGAAGATGAAGACGATATGGAGCACTTGTGGCATAGTACTGACAGGGCAAAATTGAAATGCTGAGGGGGGGGGGACTTGTCCCGGTACTGAAAATTCCTAGCCGAATGTCCCGGGCTCGAAGCCGGGCCGTCGCAGGGATCATGAGAGCGACTGAACGCCTCAACTTAGAGATCAAATTAATTTACATTGTATTGAAAGATTCAGTAACTGCCTCACAGAAAATAGGGCGTATTTCCATTAGAAAGTTCTTTTGTTGAGTGAATTGCAAGAAATTGCACTTTATTCTGAGGGTCATATGGAACACACAAACAGCCAGATGGGTAAACAGCTGAGTTTCTTGACATTACGGTAGCTTGTAATTATACACGGTGATTCAAGAGGAAAAGTCAATATTTAGGGAGGCGACGGAATGGGCCATTGTGAGGAAAAAAAAAATCTATGAACGTATGTCTAATTCTGAGTGGCTAATAAGATAGAACTGTTTGAATTCACAAATATAAGAGCACTGTGAATGGTAATAAAGAAAGAGAAATTACTTACTTACTGTAAATTTAATTTTGGTTTCAATTTAATGTTTAAAGGACAAATATGTTACACAGAAATGAAGAATTTGTTACAGTTCACAATAAATGTTAGAAAATCCCGCCGTCAACCTCAATGCACTTTGGAACTCTTGTGCGAAGATCGCATGTTGTTCTTCTGAGTTGATTTTTACACTTCTTTATACGGGCAGCTGCGTCAAAAATGCGATCCAGCGATTTATCTCTTGTATCCACCGTTATTATTTACACTTCTCTGTTCATCCATCCCTCAAAAAATCTGAGTTAGGTCTACAGATTAAGACAGCTATATCTCCATAATCATTCAACATTAGACACATGTTCATTTTTTTTTGACAATGACTAATACTATTCATTCCCAAAATATTGACTTTTATTCCTGAATCACTCTGTATATCGTTACCACTGGGTTTGGAGGATTAAGTAAACTAATAATAATGGAAATGATGGAAATGTAGAGTAGCATACAGTGTGAGTAGCATCGTGTTGTTATTAATCATCTGAACTGTACCTATTGGCTTTGGTGACAATTCACGAAACGTGACTTAAATAGGAAATCAGAAAAAAAAACACATGTCCCTGCCGGGCATCAACTCGGTCATTCCTATACACTAGGTAGTCTGGACGCTGATTGAGCTACCCTGCCCGTTAACAATGCACACAGCTCAGCGAATATGTCTGCTCTTGTACGCACAGCACACAGACAAGTCTGCTGTTGTGTTCTGTCTTATTTTACCAACCCCTGGTATGTTTGTGTGTTCTTCGTTTATAAAGGTATGCATGTAAACGTACGTTTGTGATTTTCATACGTTTTACATGTGAGCGTCTGTAATAAATCATCGTGAGCTTTTTATTTAAATAGAGGGGGGGTTCCACTTAAAAGTAGTCCGACGGGTCTTCTTGTACACAAAGGAAGGAGAATGGATGCACCTTTTGTGCTCCTCAGCATTGTGATGTTTTAGAAGCGTCTGAAAGAGCCTCAGTTTGTTAGCGGAATCTAGGTTACACGCGGGTGTATGCAGTAAATCCGGTCTCTAAAACGAAAGGAGCGAAATGATACAACAGGAATGGGATTGTGTATCCCTTGTTTGGAGTTTGTTTGGTTTCCAAGCGTCCTCCACTTATTTATTCGCGATTTACTTGAAAATAGTCTTATGCGTTTTTAACCCCATATGAAGCTCAGACTGCTTTATTTAAAGACCCAGTCCGTACCGCGTAGTAAACACCTTTCAGCTCGGTTATAAAAACCAATCAGTTTATTCTGTAAGTGGCACAAGTCGCTGTTTGTTCTCAGATAAGTACAAAACACACAAATACAGTGTGGGCAGAACGTACGATTCTTGAATATTAAACGTGCTGGTGCATCACGTAACCAGTAGGCTTTAAAAGGTTAAGCTCCTTTGAGAAAATCGATAAGATTTTAATTCACGTTTCACGTGCAATGGTTATTTTGTGGTGCGCTGATATATTGATACATGGCGTGTCTGATGACGATGTCAGTAGCCGTGACTATGAGATATTGTACCAAATTGTAAGCCGGTGAATCATAAATTGCAAAACATTTGCTCGTCAGAGGCTTAATTCAATCGGACTTTCTATCCTGAAATGTTCCTCGAGGGACTGAAGAAAAGGGCAGAAATCGTACAAAATTCGGTCTCTGAGTCTAGATTTCAATTCAGGGCCTACAATCCACCGATATGTAACTTGGATCTACAGTCTTATTTTGCCTGTAATAGGTAAATAATTGTATGGTGTTTTTGTAATTTGTTTAGGCACATTTTCAACTACTCATTTTAAACTAATAGGAGCTCCTGACAATCCACTTTAGAGACACATGCCTCTCAAATAAGGAACCTGGTTGTGTTACTGGGGCAGATGTTGTAGAGCAATACACCCTGCTTCATGTCCACACACACACACACACACACACACACACACACACACACACACACACCTTTC
>Ga0136643_10020424_pt1 | contig 10017 bp, 5 predicted proteins | sample TergutLab28metaG_FD_96883 | JGI IMG/M metagenome (GOLD analysis project Ga0136643, IMG submission 96883) | Labiotermes labralis P1 segment gut microbial communities from Petit-Saut dam, French Guiana - Lab288 P1 (version 3) (version 3) | ecosystem: Host-associated > Arthropoda: Insects >... | reverse complement strand
TTCCATTGGCTCCTCCACCAGCCTGCCAGAACCCTGTCAGGTATAAATACACCACACATCCCATCCCCTGTCATACTTCATCCACCTGCCTATGAAGATGGAACTGATAGAGGGTTCCGAAACATCGGCTATTAGCATTGTGACACCGGGGATTTACCCAAAAGAAAACATATTACAATTTCATGTTTTGTTTACATGTAAAACAACCACTGCCACCGGGTAACAACCCAATTGCAGTAAATAAATAAATATAAATACTAGGTGATGGGCTGAGTGGGTAGAACGCATGATAGACAAATGCAGTGTTTTGGTTGAAATTACTGAAGAGAAAATGGAACTGTTTGGGAGATTTATACAGATATGGGGTAGAAGAGATATTACAACTGATCTTAAAGAAAGGAGGTTTGTGGGTATAAACTGGATTCATGAGGGTCAAGTATAGATGGACTGATGGGTGCTTGTGAACACGGGAATTAACTTTCAGGTTCCATGAAAGAAGAGGAATTCATAGTATTGCTTAGGAAGTGTTGGCTTCTTAAAAACCTCATGTAATTAGTTAATGTCCAAGCATGTTCCTTTTCAATATGGAACCCAAAGGTTAGAAGAGACCAAATTAAATTGAACAAAATAGACAATATTTTGTTTATTATTCTGTTTCAAGAATCGTAACAGATCTTGAGCGTAACGAACCACTGTTCTTCACACAGCCACTTCCACGACAGCCTGAAACACTCAAGCATGAATCGGTTAGAAACACTTCAACACACACAATCCAACACGTGTACCCAAGTACTTATGTGTGTGCATGCGTGCGTGATGCACGCACACACAGTGAATACACAACAGTCATTGCTTGCAGGATTGCAACTGCACTAAGCTCACACACATACATCGACGGACCCCCTCCACCTACGTTTTGGAAGATTCTGCCCCCTCAACTGGGATGAAGACTAGCTACCCAACTGCAGCAAAACAAATCTTGATTCTCAAATGTGCCTATGGGAGATATGAAACTCTAGAAAGTCTGTAACATTTGGTAAAGCGAAGCCTCAAATGACTACAGTTAGAAGGAAATGGTGATACAATTGTGCCTATTTTTTGGTACAGTAAACAAACAGCATGCATTCAGCTAGTACTCAAAATTCAAAATGGCCTCACTACAACAAACACAGTATACACATATTAGTTCCACCTTCCTGGCTCAAAACCAACAGCCATTTAAGATCCCACAAATGTGTAACATGTCTACAAAAACACAGGCAGGAACAATAGTTACCTCCCTTACCTGTGCCCTTCAAACTTACCTGGTTATGTAAGAAAGCCAATAGAAAAGGGGGAAAAGAAAGAAAACAGAAAATGCTGACAGAAGTATACCTTGAAATGCTATTCCATTGTTGCCAAACAGTCCAAACTGATTTTCAAAGCATCTCCATTACGAAGAGGCCGTTTTGCTAGAAAAGAAAGTGTAAATTAGACAGTATTTTTACACACACAGACCACAAACATGTGCAGTCAAATATTCTTACATTCATCCTGCCTTGAATACATGACCAACATTTTAATCAATTTCTAAATCGCAAATGCACTCAAACCAATCGGACAGTGTGTTTTAAACTGACACACAGTTTTGATAATGGGCGAAAAAAAATAAAGAATGGCAAAGCAAATTTCATTTGTATCAATGGTCTCACAGAAACAAAAAGCTACGATGCTAATATCAGCATGTACAATTCATGGATGGCTTTCAGTTTTCATCAAAACCAGTTACAGCTGGTATCAAACAGCCAATCCTATTACAGGCCTGGACAGGCCATGAGGGTTCCAGAAGTTTGAGGCTCCCAGATTTCAAGATAGTCGGCACATGAAGGTGGTAAGGTTGTCAGCCTTATGCACCGGCTGCCTTCATCCCTCCAGGATATATTCCTGGTACTAATTTCTGTTAGGGGGCTTAGGCAACCCCAGGGCCATTGTGCAGCCGAAAGGATTACGTCAATGAAAAATTCCAATGACACCATCGGGAATTTAACTCGCGACCTTCCGGCTTGTAGCTCAGTGCCTCAGCCAACTGCACCACCGCGTGCCCCTACAGCTGATATCAGGTATTAAAAAAAGAAAAATCATTGGAAATAATGTGATATTGGGTTCATGCAGTAACAGTATCAAGTTACTTGCCAAGATGTGTCAAACACTAAAAAACGACTATTTTATGACACATGTTAATGCAACAATGCTGTACTAAACACAGCAGATAGAAGACCTCCACAGTAGTGAGCTCCCGAGTTATGACAATGGAACACGGCTAACAAGACTTTGGAGGAATATGCAACCTCCATGTTTAAGGTAGTAGTCAGAAGCAACAGGTTCTGCTGTAGAACCAGCAGCCACACATGGGACTAACACTGTGTCGAAACTGAGCAACACGAATTTCAAATATTTACCGTGAACTTGTCTTGCAGTTAATATCAAAACCAAAGAACATTTTTTGAAGTGAATCATTTTTCATTACACTCACTGTTGGTACAATTTTATGTAAATCATAACAGAAATTTGTAGCTGTTTTTTGAATAACTTGTTTCTAGCCTTGCCAAGACACAAGAACAGTAACACTGTTAATTCTCCATGATACCACTGATACATGCTGTAATGTTTCCACATACAGTACACACCTGTCAAAAAGATCACTTGTACAGCCTGAAAAATACACAAACACGTTGTAAAATTATGAGCGGAAATCTCTGAAGAATAGGAATAAGTGACAAAGCACTGCTCTCTTTTCTGCTATCTGACATGTAATAATACTAACTGCAGGAATACTTATTTCTCATTAACCTACAGGAACAAATTCAAAACCTATTGTGGTAACCTCCCATTTCGTATCAGCAATACCTTTAAACTGCAATTGCAACATCTGGGCTGACGTTAACAGCACACTCAGCCATAACGAGACATGGGCATGGCTGCTCGGCCTGTATTCTGGAACAAGAATTGCCATGGTAACAATTTTGTGTCACTTCCAATACTAACATTGATGAATAGGACTCAAATGCTAGAGGTGTAAGTTATCGGATGGTCAAATAAGAAATGCTGGCAGAAAAAGGGAGAAACCAGAGACAGGATACGTACTAGACTTCCCTTCTGCGACCATTTTGTGAACACGATTTGTTGTGCAAGAATCTGAGGTGCTCACAAACATGATGAAAAAGACTCAAGTCTCCTGGGATATGACAATGTGTCAACTGGTAGTGACAGACTTTCAGAACTGCATGCTGCCACCATCTAAAGGGTCTATACAGTCTCTTCTTACACTACACCGACCTTCAAGATTGTGACAGAAAGCTTCACCAGTCAACTATATACCAATTGACATCACGTCATACTCGAGATGACTTGAATCTACATAAGACTGTACCCAGACTTAATGTAACTGATTGAATGCAGCAGTGTACCAACCTCAACCTTGTGATAATGTAACCAATGGCTAAAAACAGTTATCACTATGGTGCGAAAATATGCAGCAATGGAGTTAAAAGAATTTTGAAGCTACACCAATTACTGTCTATAATATATTTTTTAATATGTTATGTATAATGGCTGATATTTAGGAAGGAGAATGCAAATCTAATGGAATACATGAAATACCAGTACAATGGTTGTACCACTGCATATGAGCAGTATGTTACGGGTTTGCTGAGTCCACGCAATGCTACCCCTTACATCTACATAACATGCTCTAAGATAAAAGTAGATGACAAAAGCTAAATAATCAAATTTTGAAAAAAAAAAAAAATCCATAAAATAAATATTAGAATCTGTAATAATAAATTAACACAGAATCCAGAAAGTAGTGTATGGTACAAAATAAAAACCATGTGCTGTTACAATCTGAATAAGCAGATAAAAATGTATACAATTTATATCAGCAGAAATATGTTCACGAGGAGAGCCGCAAGGTATGCCCCTCTGGAGGGCAAATCAAACAAGAAATTACGAAACTATAACCTTACAAAAATAACACAATTTATGGAATAGAGAAGATACTATAAAATCATGTTGGCAGGATTCCACAAAAGATATTAACATATCAACCAACAACAAACCAACGTTTTAGAAAACCTCATACAACGATGCAAGGGCTCCGTCTTTAATATCTACAAGGTGTCACAACTGGGCTAATGTAGGAAAGGAAGATAGTAATGGAGGTGGTGTATATTCAGGATGGTATAAGGAGCTGTTACTTGATTTACTGTTGTACTGAACATGCAACAAATGTTCCATTTTCCAGTCAATATTTCTGCAGTTATTGCACAATGTATCAACAGCATGTAGGTAAAGTATTACTGAAACTTGTCCTAATCATTTCATGTCATAACACAGCAGTGGAAGGAAAGACAGTGGGTTGCAGGCAATTCCACAGATCAACACAGTTCCACACACTGCTTCATCATTTACATAACAGCTGCAGAATATGAGACAATTCAAAGTTCCTTTTTAATGGTGAGAACTTCCCAGGTATAATGGCCCACGTAACACAAATGCAACAGAAATTTCAACTATGTACATGTCCTCTAATTCCAAATATTTAGGAATACCTTTTAATTCATCACTAGTGAAAGCAAATAAGTTTGCAAGATTTTTTCCAAACTGTACGTCTGTGATCCTGAAAATTTTCCGAGATTTACCCAAGATTCTGATTCTGTACAAGAAATGTACACAGCCACCAAGGCAGCTCACTAATACCAACATTCACACATTAACAACGTACGAGACATCAAACACAAGTAGAATATTTACCTTAAACTGATAACACAAAGAAATAAGAAATGCCCATGCAATTGATACAGCTGAAGCCCTGAAAGCAGTGTTGATGACGATTTGAATGTTCTGGGATGTGGCAATGAAACACTAGATACCCAGCAACATGGTGCCATATCCCTGAACACTTAAATCCTCACCTGTGCAACTGTCTGCAATTTGAAGCAGGCAAGCAAACAAAAAACAAACAATATAGGAATTTAAAATGATAGGTTAAAATGTGAATTAAATCCCTGGAAAACAGGCTGAAGAACCAAAAAGGTACAGTACACCTGAAATGTAATTCAGACTTCTGTTGTTTAGTCACGGTTTATTCTGTTAAGGAAACACAGGCAAATTATCTTTAGCGCACTTATATTCTTAGGATTAAACCAGCACAGACAGTATCACTACTTGATAGTAACAGGACTACCAGAATGAGAAGGGAGGCTGTAAGAATATCGAGAACTCTATTTGCATTCCTACCACTCCTCAAAAACCAGGCAAAGAAATTCAAGTAATATGACTTTCATCTTATCTGGGGTATGATTACTCAATTTCTGGATAACACCCATTGCCACGCATTCCAAACAACAATACATTTTGGAAACTCAACCCATATCTGTCCTTAGGAGAAAGTACTGGGAAGAACCTTGTGAAATGGGTGACAAAGAGAGCTACCAAGTAATCCTCTTGGTCATATACAACTGTCCAAAACCCACATAAGTGACACAATCCAACAAACATTTCACAAAACTAACTTCAAAACTCTACTGCTTTAGACAGCATGCCAACTTCAAAAACGTATCTGACGTAAATGGCAGTAGAAGTCCGATGTCAAGAGCGCTGATAAACCCCACAGTACATATTTTCCATTCCTTGTAGCCTTTGTACAGCATATTTTCAGTGCTTTGTAATGTTAACTTTTCCCCACATTAACCACTCAACATTCCCTTTATTTCAAATTACAGTGACATATTAAATATGCTGGTTGTTAAGAAGGGAGGTACTGAAGGAGATTTGAAATATTGCATAGATAATACGACTATTTATTAATGTAAGAGACTGGACATTTAACAAAGTAATAAACAAATAATTTCCTTATAGCCTTTGATCCAAATGACAGTTTGCTATAAATTTCATCACCAAAATAAAACAAAGTATTGTGGAGTAAGTTTCCACACTTAAGTATTAAGACCTTACTGAATAAATCTGTCTCAAACAAGACCGGTAGATGAAATACTAAAATAACATGAACAGGTAGTACTGTTGCCCCCACATGTTCTTACTAAATGACACACTATATACAAACTGTACCTCATAAATCCATACCTTAAATGCAAACCATACCGCACGTCACAATGCACATGATATAAAATAAAAGTCTCATATTTTGTTATGGAATAAATATTTCAAAGTTTTACAGCAGATTAACTTTGAAAAAAAAAAAAATGTGGCCCCCATTCCTTCTCTAGCAACTATCAAAGACAATACCCTACAAACTAGCTTAGCAACACTTCCCCGTTGGAGGCACTCCCGACACGGTTAGTTACCTCGCTCAGTAACATTAACCCCTTGAGCTCATAAGCGAGCTGCTCAAATCTTCTCCTGGATGAAGGGATGTGTCAGGGCCTGATTTATAGCAATACGTTTTGACGAGTCCAACATCAGGATCCTCTCCAGAAGGTCCTTGAGCTGATTAACTTTCCTGGATTGATCCTCCGGAAGGTTCTGGTTGCCAATCAGTTCAGAAAGCAAATCTCGGGACGGGTTCAACGTTGACATAACAACCACCTTCTCCTGCAAGCACAAAATTTCAGTTATGCAATGCCATGGCCTGCACCACAATATGACAAAGGCAGCATAATATCACAAGAAAATGCATCACATCACAAATAAATATATATATATATATTTCATAGTCCAAGACTGCCTGTAATGCTGTATTTGATAGTAATAATGTTACAGGAATACAGTAATTCCCCAACTAATAATATTTGCCCCCAGACCCCAAATGTGCAAATTCATTTGTACAATGCTGAAGAGGCTTTCAAGTTGCTGAATTTGTATGACCATGAGCTCAAACTTGACCATCTTCTTGAAATTCAAAAGCAAAGCATCCTTGAAGAAGTTCAGGGCTGTGAGCTTGAGCCCAAGGAGAGGCCTGTGACAGTTTCAAAGTTCAGTGAAAGGCTTCCAACAATCAAAATTGGCATCAAGGTGTTAGGGGATGACTGGAATGAGTGATGGGCAACAATCAGACAATGAATTATGAGGATGTTTGCTTCCTATATGGAGATCCTGAAGGAGAAGAAAAGGCCAGACTTCAGTGCTTGATATTATTAAATCATCTTTAGAGAGAGACATTCGTCACCTGCATTGTTGGACTTTGGAGAGAATAATCCAGATGACTTGCCTACAGTTAGAGAAGAAGTGCCCCCTCTGGAACTGTCATTTGTTTGACACATTTCATTTTTTTGACATTTTTTTTATAAATAAGATTACATATTTTCCTTGGTCAAAATACAGTAGATTGAAACTGACACCCCCTCTCCCACACTGTGCTTATGGAAAAGACTGTTTCAATTTATTTTGTTTCAATTAACATGGCTGGTCTTGGAAACACCTATGACAAAGCTTTGGAGGATGATTGCAGTGTAAATGCAAGTCCATTGAATGAAAACAAAACTCAGAAAAACAGTCCCCTTGCTGTTGCATGTACAAGTTGTCAGTTCAAATCAATTTCATATTTTACTGTTCATTTGACACAAATTTGATGTTCAGGTGGCCGTGTATCGTGATAAATTCTTATAATAAAACCAACTAGATGCACTAATTTCTCAAATTTATTTTTGGAATAAAACATAACATGTTTCAGACAGTTCCTCTGTCCATCATCAGGACTTATGACATATACCATTGCTGTGTGTACATTGAAAAACTCCTGATGATGGACAGAGGAACTGTCTGAAACATGTTATATTTTATTCCAAAAATAAATTTGAGAAATTAGTGCATCTAGTTGGTTTTATTATAAGAATTCATTTCATACAATTACTACACAAAGCATGTCATATTCTATCTACCTTTACCAATCAGTTTCACTGTCCACCTCCACAGTCTGCACATTCATCTTCCTCACACTCACTCCTACCATTCCCATTCTCTGTACTGCCATTCCTCAACATATCACCATCAGTTCCATCCACTACACTGGATACACAGCACTTCCTACAGATCTTCAGTCACTTCTGGTGAGAGGCTCTGCCATGCTGTTATGACCCATACTGACTAAATAATACTTTTACATTTCCTGGTTTATTTACATGAATCCACGAATATGATATACAACTTTCTCCATAGATGGTGTTATGAATTTAAAATACACGTGTTCTGGATTTCTGTGTAGTGTCTGTGGTCTGATGAAATCGAGTTCAAGGCTCTTCTTGCGGTATGTAGTTTGTGGACTGCTCCAGCTTTTATTTTTGAGTCTTGTAGTCAATTCTTAACTTTTCAATAGCCTAAGGTGAAGAGACAGAACCAACAAGATGCAACTAATTCGGTGTTTATTATCAAACTTTCTATCTCAACATGTTTCGGGCATCATTGTGCCCATCATCAGGAGAATAAGACCGTGTCCTACAGCATGCGGTGTTCTGCCTGGGTGTGTAGGCTGTGGTCTTGTGGAGCTGACACAGCTCATGACGCAGCTCCACAAGACCACAGCCAAGCACAGCCTACACACCCAGGCAGAACACCGCATGCTGTAGGACACGGTCTTATTCTCCTGATGATGGGCATAATGATGCCCGAAACATGTTGAGATAGAAAGTTTGATAATAAACATTGAATTAGTTGCATCTTGTTGGTTCTCTCCCTTCAACTTACGTTCATGATGCACGGTCACAAGAACCTGAAACTTTTCAATAGCCATTTTCCTGTTATTGCCCTTGGACCAGATCTACTCTCAGGTACGTATATTAACAAATGCAGAGTTTCTATGGTGACCAGTGACAGAACAGCTCGATATAATAAAGGGTCTATCATGTTAGGCACTTCCTCGCCTAAGACAGAAGCAGGTCTGGCTTCTGTAAAGTCATGTTTCTTTGAAAAATTGAAAGATGGACAAAGTCCAAAAAAAGAATATTATATCAGTTAACTTTTGTCATGCCCTGTTCCCTTTCTTGTCTACATAAAATGATTGGGCGATTCAGGCCTTGGTTTTACTCCACTTGGTCCATTTCAGAGCAGCGGTTCGGCTCCTCATAAGCGAATTTACGATGACACCACACATTTATATACCAAATTTATGGGAAAACCCTCACCTTGCATTCACGTAACTATGGTACTAAAATACATATATAAACCCCGCATATCTTGTACTAACAACCACAGAAACCTGTGTTCCTAAATTCTTTAACCAAAAGTATTCCTGCATCCCACTAACTTCAATCTGTGTAAAATGAGGACTTGCTGTAAATTATTCATACCTGGCATCACAGAAAATGTACCTTCACATACCTACAGTATCCACAATAATGAAGTATATACTAGAAGCCACAAAAACGACTTCAGTCATGTAAATAGGGGAACAGATTGTTAGAGGAGGGCACAAAAACGAAATTGTTCATAACAGGGGAAGTCACCATGCAGAACCATGAATATGGAAGGAAGGATGAGGGGGTGCTGAATAAAACAAGATTCTACCACATTAATGGGCACCTCGGAGCAGAGATACACAACAGAAATTTCTCTTGATACACTGAAATGCTGAAGTTCTATCCTTAGTGAAAAGAAGCAGAAACAACCATTTCTGGTCACTGTGTGGTTGTGTTCCACACAGTATCATAGCAATCATCAACCAGAAATTTAAAGACAGAATGTCACTCATTCAGAAATTAAAGTTTGTTCCAGTAATTAAAAGAAAACAGAATGCATATGAAGATATGAACTGCATCACAATACTCAACAGCAATACTTGCACATCTGTCAGCTCTGGCTACCATATACGAAATAAATTTCACTTATTTTCAATGTTACACCGTGCATGTTGTTGAGTTACTCAATTATTATACCAACTACTGCACACATATACAATTTATAAAATTTACACATTAAAACATTAAAAACGCTCCGACATGTTTCGGTCCTAGGACCGAAACATGTCGGAGCGTTTTTAATGTTTTAATGTGTAAATTTTATATATGTGCAGTGGTTGGTATAATA
>Ga0136643_10020423_pt1 | contig 10017 bp, 4 predicted proteins | sample TergutLab28metaG_FD_96883 | JGI IMG/M metagenome (GOLD analysis project Ga0136643, IMG submission 96883) | Labiotermes labralis P1 segment gut microbial communities from Petit-Saut dam, French Guiana - Lab288 P1 (version 3) (version 3) | ecosystem: Host-associated > Arthropoda: Insects >... | reverse complement strand
GTTTCCATTGATTTTGTGTTAAGAACTTGTGCACAAAGTACTGTTGTAAAAGTTTAAATAAGCAATCATCTGGGGTCCAGGAACGGATTAATCCATTTTACATTAATTCCTATGGGGAAAATAATTTAGATTTACGAACGAACTTCAGGAACGAATTAAGTTCGTGAACCGAGGTTTGACTGTACGGACATGCAGCCAAGATCACTACCAACACGCCGATATACATCAATGAGGTGCTACGTTACCAATTCGTACATGGGAAAATCAGTACACTTACTTTTGAGACAAACTACGTATCTACAGTTGCATCAGGCGCAGAAATTAGACCCTTTCCGCCCGCATGTCTTGAACTAGGCGATAATGCAAATTATGCCAGTTTGTTCCGCGTTAAAATGCGTGCGAAATGCACGTTGCACGGCCTGGCTATTTCTTTCTCTGCCCACCGCAGAACACAGACTATTTTGTTCTTCGGTTGCCATTTTTTCAACGCTGGTGGCATCTACCGTCAGTGGCACTCAACAGACGTCATCTAGCTAATAAGAAATAAAGCTGTGACATTGTCTGTATCAACTGACGTGGGTGTGAATTTCAAAGTACGCTGAATTTTTGTTCTTGAACATTTTAAAACAGCTAAATCCTCTCGTGCTAACCTTCTGCTGTAAAAGCTTTGTTTTAATACTCCTGTAGTGCATACTGTCTTTCAACGTACAGTGTAAGGTACAGACAGTTGCTAAATAAACTGTAGTCATAAAGTAAATACGAAGAAGTAACATTTCTGTGTGTGATCAGTAGACACGGGGTACCGGAAGAAGTGGGGATGGAGGTGGCAAAGTGTTTAAGGTGTTGTGCTACAAATCGGAAGGCTGCTGGTTCGATTCCAGATGGTGTCATTGAAATTTTTCATTGACATAATCCTTCCGATCGCACTGTGGCCCTGGGGTCGACTCAGCCTCTAACTGAAATGAATACCAGGAGTATTTCCTGGGGGTAAAAAGCGGCCGGTGCGTAAGGCTGACAACTTTACCACCATCCTGGGCCATTGTCACGTAATCTGGGAACCTTAACTTCCTGGAACCCTCTGGGCACCTCGGGCTTGTAATGGGGCTGATTAACCGTTACCTACCGGAAGAAGTCGTGGGATTTTGCGAGGCGTAGCGCCGCAAGCCATTGTTGAACACAAAAAGTGCAAAATCAGACTCCTGAAGTGAAAACTCTCGCGCTGGTATTGTATCAAAAGTAACAAAAATCTATAACATACGTCATTTCGCCACACTAATGGAGTTAAAACTGTTTGAAACGATACCTGCACAAAACGGAAACTTGTCTTTAGCGGGAAAACTTTACAGTCCTGACGATCATGTGTAATACGAGATCTCGTTCCCCTTACCTACACTAACACTAATAATTGTTCTGTGTTATATCATATCTATATAGCTACTGTGATAAATTGTATCCAACCTGATGATAGCCATAGCAGTACTGGCCGAAACATGCAGTCGATAAGTTATATACAGCTGATAATATAGTTGTGTTATGGCTGCTATATACTTATAGAATTATTACCGTAGGTTCCAACAAACACAACGAGGATAACGCTGCTTGGAGTTAAGAAAGGACGTAAACCAAGGAAATGTCTAGGGCGCAAACGGACAGAAGGCCACATTTTTAAAGGAACATATTCATATTTTTATTTAGGCTTGTTCAGTGCTGTACCTTCAGCGTGGAGGTGCTGTTGCATGTCTGTTGTTATCGGGAATGACAGATACTGTAAGGAAGGGTAGCTATGTTAGGCGAAGAGTGGTGGCAGGTTTCGGTCTGAAGGCTGCCGAACTTCGCGGGTTGAACACGTCAGCACACGGAACTGAGTACAGTACCAGTGCAGAATACATTGATTTAATGGCAAAGAACTGAATGCCGTAGTCACTGACACAAACATACAAGGGGTGTCCAAACCTCATTCATAGGCCTTCAATGTTTGCACGTCCCAACCCAAACAGCACAATTACAGTTGCTGCCATGCTGTCTCCTCCCTACAGAACAGGATAGTCATGATATTAATGGCAAATTATCCAAAGACTTTAATTACTCACCGGCCTGCAGAGACAAGAGAATTGAATGATCTCAGTACCAAGCTTTAAGTGTCTGAAGCAAGTGACACAGACAAGTTGACGGTGAAAGGAATCGTGGCAAGGTTTAATATTGAGAAAACTCTCCAGCGTGTGGTATATTGAAAGGTCAGTTGGAAATTAGAAACCAGAGTTTAAATTGTAGTGATTTGCACTGTAGTGATTTTGCACTGCAGTGATTGTGTACTGTAGTGATTCTGCACTGCAGTGATTGTGCACTGTAGTGACTGTAAACTGTAGTGATTGTGCACTGTTGTGATTGTGCACTTTTGTGATTGTGCACTGTAGTAATTGTGAACTGTAGTGATTGTTCACTGCAGTAACTGTTCACTGTAGTAAATGTTTACTGCAGTAACTGTTCACCGCAGTAATTTTGCACCGTAGTAATTGTGCACTGTAGTGACTTTGCACTGCAGTGATTATGCACTGTAGTGATTTAAACTGTAGTGATTGTGCACTGTTGCGATTGTGCACTGTTGTGATTGTGCACTTTTGTGATTGTGCACTGTAGTAATTGTGAACTGTAGTGATTGTTCACTGCAGTAAATGTTCACTGTAGTAAATGTTTACTGCAGTAACTGTTCACCGCAGTAATTTTTCACCGTAGTAAATGTGCACTGTAGTAATTGTTCATTGTAGTAATTTTTCACTGCAGTAATTGTTCATTGTATTAATTTTTCACTGCAGTAATTGTTCACTGTAGTAACTGTTGACTGTAGTAATTGTTCACTGTAGTAAGTGTGCACTGTAGTAATTTTTCACTGTTATAATTGTTCACCGTAGTAATTGTTCACTGTAGTAATTGTTCACTGTAGTAACTCTTTACTGTAGTAAGTGTGCACTGATATAACTGTTCTCTGCAGTAATTCTTCTCTGCAGTAACTGCCCATTGAAACGAATATTTAGCAAAACAAGAAATGAATACACACAAAACAGGTTGTGTTCCAGCGGTTTGTAAATGCGGGATCCAGAAACCTTCCAATATCCGGAACAATAATACAGGAACACACAAAACAGGCGGCTAAATTCTGCGGAAAAACGGACTTATGACCTACAGTGCATTATGAGTCACTGGCTTAAACCGTCCGGCCGCGCTAAGACCCTGGATTCGACTCAAACTATAACAGAAATAACCACCAGGAATAGCGCCTAGGCGTAAAAGCAGCCGGTGCTTAAGGCTGACACCCCACGAGCTCCAAGTGCAGATCGTTTGGAAATTCTGGAAGCCTCGCACTCCTGAAGCCCTAAAGGCCAGACCAGGCCTGTAATTCGATACGTCTTCCTTCATCATTAATGGATTACTAGAAAGTTGAAGAAATATACATCAGACTTGTTTAACCCTTATTCTGCTAACGTGGAGAATATGGTGAGCTCCTAATAATGCCAGCAAATGGCGGATGGAATTTAATACGGAGTTTAAAGGGTTAAATATGTCTGCTTGAAGCTGGTGATGATTTTGAAGAAACTGCAGCAGACTGATTTGCCAAAATTCAGTTACCTGTATGAAACAAAACCTGCCACCAACGGAAAAAAAAATCAGGTTCCTTGAGGTTTCGTTATAGACAGGTTTCATTTTACAACTGCTGCAGCTGGAGTAATTAAAGGGCATCGTCAGCGTTAAATCGTTATATGGCAGACAAAATTGGGCAACTTATTGGTCCAGGCATTCAGACTTTAGGACCGACGCTAAGTTGTGCGTCAGTAAGAGGTTCGTTCTTCACGGCCCTCACTCTTTAGCACTCAGTCTTGCTGGTCAGCTGTCTAGGAGGTACAGATTCATACAAGACTAGAGCTAACTACTATCGTCGAGTACGAACAATCAGCTAGTGTGTCATTACATTATTTATTGGACTTGTTAGATGAACGTTAGAATGAGCTTATATACAGGGTGATGGTAAATTCGCGTAAACACAATTAAATAAAAACTAAAAAATATCTCAAATTATTTAAAATTCTTATTCTGCAATTGAAATTTTCGTGGACACTGCACCAACATTCGTCGGCTCTTTTTCACACTCAAGTCATTTAACACTGCAGGGCGACCAGAATATTTTGGATCACTCACACTAACTATTTCACGAAAACCGGATATTAAACGAAATGCTGTTGACTTGTGTGACACTTGAGACTTCGGGTAGGCACTTCTAACATCACACTGGCATTTCAAGTAGCGTAGAGATTCAAGATGGCGTTCAACAGTACGAACACGCTGGGATGTGAAGAAGACATATCTGTGGACGCAAGGTTCTAAAGCGACCGCTTAGATGGCGTCAGGTCACGTGACCTGCGACTGCCATTACACAGCTTCTGCACAGTAATATCAACATATTTAACAGGCAGATACACGAGGATCCGGGCGTTCCGCTGTTTGCCGACCACATCAGAGCCCTGACCGAGAGTTTTGACTCAAAGTTAGCTGATGTGGTGAACCCCTAGTACGGCAAATCGGCAGATACTTAAGCTGACCGAGGGTTGACCCCGTCGCTTGACGCGAAAGCTAGGGGCCGCAGGGGACAGCAGGCCATTCGAGGCCATCGCCCGCGATGGCCAAGTCGACAAAACGAATCGCGTTCGGCGCAGAACAGCCGAGCGCCATTCGGTTACCGTGACTGAGGCTCTCCGTGATTTTCCTCAGTTGTAAGGCAAAAGCCAGGGTATACGTTGCAAAATCTGGGCACAGCCCGCACTCCCCTCCCCCAGGCTCGGCGGCTTCCCCTAAGCCCCTGACAAACGTCGCATTCCTCCAGTATGCGACAGAGCCAGTCTGGGCTCCTAACCCAGACAGCCAACCAGCCAAATTTTATCCTTCCCATACTTAGTCCAAGGCAACCTAGGCCCTAGTCTTTGGCAAGATCAGTCAAGGCCCTCAGCCTGACTTCCAAATCGTTACCGTAAGCATATTCCCCTGTTAGAGTTTAGGTGTCTGTTACTGAGCCTAGCGATGCAGTCAAACGCAGGAATGGGTAAAAGACAGGGGGACGGAGACTTACGCGAAGCGCAAGTCTCCGTCTCCCGTTAACACTTTGGCTTGGATCAACATATTTATCAACTAATTCAAATTCATCGCACTCATTCCTAGCTAGTACTAAATATCAAGCTTGGGTTGTGCGGCCCTTCGATCTTCTTGTACAAGGTACGTTTATTTATGTATGGCTGTTGGCGCGTACTACGATTAGTGATAAGCAGAGGAATGGGAAAGATCCTGAGTGGGGACTATATACAGTATTTGTCCGGTTGTGTGCCTCTGTTACTGTAAAGAGGTACACCCGAAGCAGTTCAGTCCCCCCCCCCCCTCCAACCAGTAAGTTAACCCCAATTTCTCCGAGCTATTCACGTCTCAGGGACACCGACGCCGTCAAGTAAATTAGTTAGGTTGTCGCTGACCCAAAAGAAAATCGTGTAATGCATGTGCTGGTGGCAGTAACCTAATTAGACTTTGGAACCAGCACCCCTGACGTCGACTGCAGCTACCAGTAGCACGGTCAGCCGAGCAGCGCGGGCTAGAGGACAAGATGGCTGACATTGCACACAGCTCTGTTCCGGCATACCGCTGGACAGACCAAGTAGCCATTTCTATACGTTGCGTTTTCTGCTCAAAACTCTACACATGTCTTGTTTCCAAAACCCATGTTACATATCCGACCTGTCTAAACGTGCTGAATCTTTCACAATAGTTTACTGCTGGAAGAACATACAAATGAAGTCCTTGCGATAAGATACGCCCCCTTTGGGATTTTATACAGCCTATACGTTCTTGCAAAGAATTGTGTTAAACGAAGAGAAATCTGTCCCTCTCTCGCGCATATCCTCTGTACCTGGAACATACTTCAAGAGAGACTTCTAAGCAAAGGGGAAATCAAGATACGTGTTCAGTTTTCAGTCTGTAGCTTCCGTATATTTCCTCTGGTGTTTACCCGGGATGGCGAGGTCGGTTTACGGGTCGATAACCAAGAAATCATAGTTCGATTCCCGGAAATAGAAATAAGAGTTTCATGTTCTTCACAAGCCTTCAGACCAGCTCTAGACCAACGCAACTTTCCTTCTAATGGGAAATGGGGCATCTTTGTACGGAAGTAAAGCGGCCGGAGGGTGAAACTAACAAATCACCTTCAACTGTTGCTGTGGTTAAAGATGAGATGGACTTCTACTTCCCCAGGCCAACTCACGCTGTGCATAGCGTCATCGGTCCTTGTTCCTTTCCTGCTCCTTACAATACGCTGATGTGTATAAATTAAATTTTGAAAATGCTCCAACACGAAAGCCGTATCCTCGAATACCGTGCCCATGCCATGGAGGAATGAAAGGGGGGGGGGGGTAGCTGTGTAGCTACACCTATTATTAGCCTCAGTCATAGTTAGAGGCCAGGGGTCAGCTGAAGGCTCCGGCCGTTTTACGTAGAACAGAGCCTTAGTACCTATGAAATAGGTGGCTGGGTGTGTTCCAAACCCAGTGTGGACAGTTTTGCCGCTACTGGGATTCGAAACCGGACCGTCCAGCCCGTATGAGACAAAATAAATCTGAAACAGCAGTACAAACAATTTTCTTTATGGTCTCCCGTATCCAGGGATGAGGCGATGCGTCTCTGGGCAGTTGGTGTCCGACGTTGCAAGAAGACGTAGCGGTTTTGTCTGAAGGGCAGAAATGTCCGAGATGACAGAACTTTTAACCTTGAGAATGAAACTGAACCATCGGACACCATTCACCCAGTGACGTGAGGCCACATTGCTGGCCTTTAGCTACATCTCAGCGAAATCTTAAAAAAATGGACAATCTAATTTTCTACTTCTAAATGCAGAAATGACAGCGCTGGGTTCCTCCAGCCAATACCGCGCTAACGAAGGCGAAATGTATCATGGTTGTTCCAGATTGGCCTTGACTTTTGTTTGCAGATGGAAGTATGGCGAAACATCGCATTCGCTTACTTACTCCACGGAGCAAAGTCCTTCAGAAGCTGACCGGTTCTCAGCTAGTCAAGAAATTCCCCACATTTTATAGAACCCGAAGTTTCATTACCGCATTCACAAGTGCCCACCACCTGTCCCTATCCTGAGCCAGCTCGATCCAGTCCATACCCCCACATCCCTATTTCTGAATATCCATCTCACTATTAACCTACCATCTACGCCTGAGTCTTTCAAATGGTCTCTTTCCCTCAGGTTTCCCCACCAAAACACTGCATTCACCTCTCCTCTCCCCCATGCGCGCTACATGTCCCGCCCATCTCATTCTACCCCACTTTATAACCCAAACAACATTGGGTGAGCAACTTGTGAAGAGAGAGAGAGAGAGAAAACCAACAAGATGCAACAATCAGACGTTTATTATCAACACTGTCTCAACATGTTTCGGGCATCATTATGCCCATCTTCATCTTCAACTTCTCCTGAAGATTGGCATAATGATTCCCGAAACATGTTGAGACAGAAGTTGATAATAAACAACTGATTGTTGCGTCTTTTTGGTTTTCTCTCTCTCTTCACAATTTGCTCACGATGCACGGTCACAGAACCCTAAAGATTGGGTGAGCAGTACAGATCATAAAGCTCGTCAATATGTAGTTTTCTCCGCTCCCCTGTTACCTCGTCCCTCTTAGGCCCAAATATTCCCCTCAGCACCCCATTCTCAAACACCCTCAGCCTAGTTCCTCCCTCAGTGTGAGGGATCAAGTTCCACACAAAATTCACTTACAAGCCCAACAAATTCTTCTCGCGAGCCACGCGTCTTTATGCCTGCCGCAGTGTAACACAGCCTACGTGCGCACGCAGCGCCCACGGACTCATTACTCTGACGTGAACCGACATATTTCGGTACGATATGAACAGGAGACAGCTGCAAAACTCCAGATCCTTCACAAACAAATAAAATATTCAGCACATAATGTGTTTCCTTCTCTCCGCGGAGAAATTTAAGTCACGACATGTCTGCTTTGGATAAGAATGAGGGAAAGTAGTGGAGGGACGTTCAGGTACAGCCACACGTGCAGCAGAAAAACTATAGAATCGAAAGTCCTGTAGCTTGCAACAAAAAATAGAATACGTCTTGGCTTAGAATGGGAACAAACCCCGGACTCACTAGCACTAGGCAGATCCACAGTCCCAGTTCGAACCGCTGTTCTCGGAAGTCATCCATCAGACGGCCAATTTCAAGTAGCTGAAAGCCCCAAATTGCATTAAGAACGTCTTGTTAGGACAAGACTGGAACAAGTGTGGTCAGAGGGCGATCAGCGACGCAGGTTGTAACTGGCTGTTCGTTGTAAAAGGAAAGGAAATATCAGACTGCGATTACCTGAACTGGCAGAGTGGAATGGAAGGGCAGAGACTTAATTTGGGAGCGACTGTGGGCTGTGCTGCGCAGAAACGAAACGCTCGCATGCTGACAGTCACTTTTGCGAGGAAGCCAGAGTGAGGAAAAAAAAAACACACTTTCATTGTTCCAAGAAGCAGGCAGAACACGATAACAACAAACCTTCCTTTCTCTTCTACTTAATTGTAAACAACAACCATCTTCTCCATAACGCAGTCCCACCACTGCAGAAAAACATGAACTTCTCTTTTTTCCACAACGTAGTGCCACCAGGACAAAAACAAAAACCCCTTCTCCAAGCAGTAGTCTCACTAAAGTAGACACGAAACTTCTCTTCCTCTATGAAACAATCCCATCAAATCCCAACGAGGTAATCTTGCCACACACAAACAAAAAAAAAAATTCTCCTTTTTTCCACAAAGTTGTGCCACCATAACAAAGACAAAATTCTTGTTTCCCAGAAGGACAGAGTTACAAATAGTTCATGACTCTCGACTATATATATATATATCATTGTTTATGTTTACAATTTCGGTACAGTTTAATCCTAAAGACAATAGACACCCACAAGGTTCAACATAAATTATAAATGCATACAGAGAATTAGTGACATTGTTTGAACTTTTACCTTTAAAGTGACACGTGAAAGTTAGAGGAGCGCATGGAACAAGCACTGAATTGTGCATATGAAAAATGTTTCTATTTCCCTAGACACAACAGTAACTTTACAAGACTTCCGAAATAACAAGAGTGTATAAGTAGATATACATTTGACTTGAATAAAAAGATCTTCCTCAACAAATGTATATTTTTGGCTTTCGAGACTATTTTTTGAACACAATGAAGCACCAATCTTTTCCAATAATTCCGAAATTCAAAATGGAAATGCTTGGTTTCGAGGACTACAAGTTCGCCCACTTCTCATACTGATCTACTTAGTATGAGCCAGGTTCGCCCACTTCTCATACTGATCAACTTAGTATGAGCCAGGTTCGCCCACTTCTCATACTGATCAACTTAGTATGAGCCAGGTTCACCCACTTCTCATACTGATCAACTTAGTATGAGCCAGGTTCGCCCACTTCTCATACTGATCAACTTAGTAAGAGCCAGGTTCGCCCACTTCTCATATTGACCAACTTAGTATGAGCCAGGTTCGCCCACTTCTCATACTGATCAACTTAGTATGAGCCAGGTTCGCCCACTTCTCATACTGATCAACTTAGTATGAGCCAGGTTCGCTCACTTCTCATACTGATCAAATTAGTATGAGCCAGGTTCGCCCACTTCTCATACTGATCAAATTGGTATGAGCCAGGTTCGCCCACTTCTTATATTGACCAACTTAGTATGAGCCAGGTTCGCCCACTTCTCATACTGATCAACTAAGTATGAGCCAGGTTCGCCCACTTCTCATACTGATAAAATTAGTATGAGCCAGGTTCGCCCACTTCTCATATTGATCAACTTAGTATGAGCCAGTTTCGCACACTTCTCATATTGATCAACTTAGTATGAGCTAGGTTCGCCCACTTCTCATACTGATCAACTTAGTATGAGCCAGGTTCGCCCACTTCTCATATTGATC
>Ga0136643_10020422_pt1 | contig 10017 bp, 2 predicted proteins | sample TergutLab28metaG_FD_96883 | JGI IMG/M metagenome (GOLD analysis project Ga0136643, IMG submission 96883) | Labiotermes labralis P1 segment gut microbial communities from Petit-Saut dam, French Guiana - Lab288 P1 (version 3) (version 3) | ecosystem: Host-associated > Arthropoda: Insects >... | reverse complement strand
GGCTGAGTGGACCCCGTTCCAGACCCACTACTACTCAGAAAATCTGGTAGCGCCGGGGATCAAACCCGGGACCTCTGTATCTGTAGCCAGAAACTCTGACCACTAGACCACAGAGGCGGTCACCTCGTCCCTCCTAGGTCCAAATATTCTCCTCAACACTTCATGTCTTCATACGATTTGATGATTACACTTCACACGGTATTAAAGTCAAGAACCTATGGAGTTTTTCTCCATTCCCCGATGTTGCTCGTTGGCATGAAGTTTAATTAAATACATTGATAGCTTTAAGTTTTTAGTGAAACATTGCAGTTTCTTTTTTAGGCGTGTAAGCGAAATTGCGAAAAACGGCTATTAGCTTCGTCAAAACTGTCCGTCCTTCCTTCCGTCTGTCCGCATGGAACAACTCGGATCCCACTGGAAGGATTTTCATGGAATTTGATATTTGAACATTTTTCGAAAATGTATCGTGAAAATTCCATTTTTATTAAAACTGGACAAGAAGAACGGGTAGTTTACATGAGGACCAATATTCGTTTTTGATCATATCTTGCTCATTTCGTCCCAGAATGACAAATGTTTAGGACAGCAGAAGTTGTAGAGAAATCAAAACACACATTTTATGTTCAATGGCCTTTTTCCCGAAAATCGTGCCTTTATGAGATAATGTGGAAAAAACACTGTAGAGCCAGACAGGCTACAGATGGCAATATGGCGCATGTGCATTGTATGCTGCATATCAGAAACTTTAAAAACTCATAACAAGTAATATTATTACTTTCCCATTCAAACAATGGTTGCACGAACGCGCATCAGTGTTAAGTGAGACGCACATTATTTCTCTTCTTTGATATTACTGTCAGTAGTTTGAAATTAAAAATGTAACTTTTGAACACTAAACTAGTGGTTAATAGAACTAATATAGTAAAGGATTAGAAGGGAGATTTGGTTGCAGACTCCCACGGGACTTTGGCTAGGTGGAGGAACTATTTCTCCCAGCTATTGAATGTAAATGGTGTTAATGATGTTAGGCAGACAGAAATACACACAGCAGAACCACTAGTACCTGAGTCAAGTTCCTCTGATGTTGAGTTGACTATTGAAAAACTAAAAACTAACTCACAAATCACCAGGTATTGATGAAATACCAGCAGAAATGATTAAAGTAGGGGGTAGAACAATTCGCTATGATAATATTAAACTTATTATTTCAATTTGGAATTAGAAGGAATTGCCTGAGGAGTGGAAGGAGTCAATAATTGTACCTATCCATATCAAGGGCGAAAAACAGACTGTAATAATTAAAGGGACATACCACTTTGGCCAACTATGTATAAAATTTTATCCAACATCCTGCTCTCAAGGTTAACTCAATGTGCAGATGAAATTATTAGTGATCCTCAATGTGGATTTCGACGCAACAGGTCAGCTACTGATCATATATTCTGCATTCGTCAAATACTTAAGAAAAAATGGGAATACAAAGAAGCAGCGTTCCAGCTCTTTATAGACTTCAAGAAAGCTTATGATCCTATTAGGAGGGAGGTCTTGTATAATATTCTTATCGAGTTTCATATCCCCATGAAACTGGCACAGCTAATAAAAATATGTCTGACTGAGACGTATAGGAGAGTCCGGGTAGACAAGAATTTGTCTGACACCTCTTTACAAAATCAATAGGTGATCGCGCAACACCACATGAAATCAGCGCATGGTGTCTCGTCCTTTACAAATCCCCGTTTGAAGCAGCGACGTAAAGAGAAGCGTCTGAGCCGCGTGTGCTCGAATTCAAAGACTTCCAAAGATGAAGGCGTGTGGAAAAATTTAAAACAAATTATACAACATATGGTCCAACTTTCCAAAATCAGTAGTATGAAAATTTTCAAAAAATAAGGACAATTAAGAAAAAATACAGTGAAGAGCAAAATATCACTAACGTTAATATGAAAGTTTGGAATACTTGCCTGTGTTTAATTAGAACATCACGCACTTAGGTCCCTGCGATTTTACTGTGTGTATAGTTTACATATGCGTATTTACAAGCTAGTAACCATAAGCAGTTTAGTCTGCATTGTCCCCAGCAACCAAATCCTACTTAAAAAAAGCACGAGGCCTTTGTTATTGCCTCTGTACTAATTTTATTAATTGAGATTCTCATAGTCCAGTCCAGTATCTTTTGAATTGTCTTACATCTGTTCTGTATTTAAGGAGCGGTTGCGGACTGTTATTGTTTATATAAACATATAATTATATGTACATTTCTCACAAATAATATGGCTTTCCACACCACAAAGAACGTGCATATTATCTGTATGAAATGATATAACATTCCAATATCCTCTGAAAAATAAGAGTCAACTAGATGCTACTTATTGTTTTATTATACTTATGATAGGCTCAACATGTTTCGGGCACTACTATGCCCATCATCAGAGCTCACGACCATAGTGCTGATTACCACACGTGTCGTCCGGTTCTTGGGTTGCAGTTGGTTGGAAGTTAGGTTTAGTCAGGCTGGATAAGTGTCCGGGCTGCCTGCACCTAAATTCCAACCAACAGCAACCCCAGAACCGGATGGTCAATGTGGTAATCAGCACTGTGGCTCCTGATGATGGGCATAGTGGTGCCCGAAACATGTTGAGCCTGTCACAAATATAATAAAAAAATAAGTGGCATCTAGTTGGTTCTTATTCTTCAGTTATCACAATGATGCACGATCCAGTACACATCACACTCCAGTATCCTGCTGGGCGGATAAACAAAATTACATTTTTTTATTTATCCATACGTGCCTGCAGAATTTATCGCCTCTGAATAATTTGAAAACTTTGTTTACTAATAATGACCTTGGTGTTAGGTGATGTAGGAGTAATGAACCTAAACGCTTCTAGTAACCCGTGTAGGAAAGCAAAGCGTACAGAGGATGACCAGTAAAACATTTCGGCTAATTTAACTCCTTTTGCACGCAAGAGTAACAATGCATAACGGTAGGCATTTTGGGCCCACATTTCACACTTATCATAGACTCGAAAAAAATAAAGAAACCTGCAAAATAAATCAGCAATTAGGCCTAAAATCATCTTCCGTATACGGACAGGACGTTTCATAATGTTCTCCGTGATTACAAACATTTATAACAAGAAAACCAAGGGACCTACCTTAATGGAATTGTTCACACCCACAGGAAAACTGAAAAAGTTTTTTTTGACAACTATAGATGTTCGATGTGTGCACCACGGGTGACACGGCACACATCGATACGATATGCGTCAAGATGGGTACATCGATATTCTTCACTGCTGCAATGATCCGTGCCTTTAGGTCAGCGAGGTCACGTGGCAATGGTACTTTGCGTACTTTGCACGAAATGCACGTTGCACAGTTGTTCGTTCTATCTGCACAGGTTTCGTAAATATGTGTCCTACGGATTTCCTACAATAAATTGTCGTAATCCCGGAGTACTTTATGAAACGCCCTGTATATAACGTAGAAAGTAACTGCGAAATGCCCAGTACTGTCACCGAATTCTTCTCATATTTTGAAATCCTGAAGACCTTGGTCAATATCTGGTTTTAATTTGGAAGTTTTGTCTTGAGTTTCATACATATAGTGTGGTAGACAGGTACCAATGTCGTTATAAAACTTTGTTACTTGTGTAAACATTGTAAGGGATAATGTAGAATACACTATCCCAACCAATGTTATCAACTGAACGCAGTATTAAATTAACTACCTGACGGATAAACGAACGACAGCCACATTTTAAGCGCCCTCTTTTTAGCCATCTTCGTAAAAGAACAAAATCTCATTTAGTTCATTTACTCGGAAATTCTAGTCTTTCTGTAATACAGAAGATGAGTTTCATGTGTACAAGTTTAGCTTTTTTGTTGTTATCTCATCCTGACTGCTTTAATGTGAGCTGCAATTTGCGTAACTAAAATGTCCCATACAAATAAACACGTATTAAAAACTCAGAGAACCATGGATAAGCCAATAACAAACAAGAAAAAATGTAAACAAGTTTTGGGATAGGTGAAGAATAAGAGACCAACTTGATGTCACTAGTTATTATGTTTTATTTCAATTCTTCTATGCTCAACATGTTTCGGACATTAATATAACCATCATCAGGAGCCTGCGACTTTTCTATTGAATCATCACATTGGTCATGTGTTCTTGTTTCGATGTGTGTGTTGGAGTTTCTATGTGGCTGGGTTGGGGTGGTATCTGTGTAGCAGGCTGAAAGCCACACCGAAACTCCAACACACATCGAAACAAGAACACATGACCAATGTGGTTATTCAATAGAAAAGTCGCAGGCTCCTGATGATGGATATATTAATGTCCGAAACATGTTGAGCATAGAAGAATTTAAATAAAACTTAATAACTAGTGACATCAAGTTGGTCTCTTATTCTTCAACTATCACAATGATGTACTGTTCAATATACATAAGATACACAAGTTTTGGGAAATTCGGCATTCTAACCTCGTGTTCTGTAGCCTTAAATTTAAGCGTTTTTCTCTGTAAAAATTCGTAGGAACATTAATAAGAACATTGTAACAGCCACGAAATTGTTGCTGCTAAAATTTTGTGAGGCGTTGAAAATGCGGAACATAAGTTCTCCTTATAAAATTACTGGACCACGACGGTGCGGTGCATTGCTCGCCTCAGCACGCGAATGTTAAAAAGTGGTCGTAGTTTATGAAGACATTAACATTTTTACCTGCAGGCGAAATTTTGCCTTCTAAGCAAGGTATCACGATCCACGATCATCATAAAAGTGAGGGTAGAAGATCTCTCACTATCTAATAAGTGTATATAGACGTATTCATCTGACAGCTGTTACTCACACTGCCTAATCACAAGAGACAAAACACTTATCCCTAAAGTGGTCATAAAATCAATAAGCTAGGAATTAAATACTTGTTTTTAGTAGCAAGGGTTGTGTAGATTTTAACAAAGTTGGTATAGGTTAGTTACGTATAACATTTTTTTTATTACTGAATTAAATTTCTCCATGTTTGGACAACAGGACTGATAAATGACCATCATTAACTTAACTGTACTATAGCACAAATAATTTAAAGCAATACAACTGCAATAAGAGCTATACAATAACAAATGAAGTGTCAGAATCATGTTCCAAGAATTCATAATAAACATCCTGTTTTAACGTTTGAAAATTGAAAAGCATCTACGCAATAATTTAATCCATGAAGTAGGACCCGCTATGAAAAACTAACAGTTGCTCAGATAGTCAAGGGGTTTGCCGCAGGTCACTGAGTCCGATCGCCCAAATTCGTTTTTAGTTCTGGGAAAACTAAATCAAATATACGGTCTCCCATACTTTTTCCGTATTATCTGTTCTCGTATTATCCTCTCATCCACGTTCAGGTCTTCCACTTTTTCCTCTATCGTGGTTTAATTTAAAAGTTCAGTCCCTATGTGGTGGACAATACATAGTCAGTCCCCATGTGGTGGACAATACATAGTCAGTCCCTATGTGGTGGACAATACATAGTCAGTCCCTATGTGGTGGACAATACATAGTCAGTCCCCATGTGGTGGACAATACATAGTCAGTCCCTATGTGGTGGACAATACATAGTCAGTCCCTATGTGATGGACAATAAATAGTCAGTCCCTATGTGATGGACAATACATAGTCAGTCCCTATGTGGTGGACAATACATAGTCAGTCCCTATGTGATGGACAATACATAGTCAGTCCCTATGTGGTGGACAATACATAGTCAGTCCCTATGTGATGGACAATAAATAGTCAGTACCTATGTGGTGGACAATACATAGTCAGTCCCTATGTGATGGACAATAAATAGTCAGTCCCTATGTGGTGGACAATACATAGTCAGTCCCTATGTGATGGACAATACATAGTCAGTTCCTATGTGATGGACAATACATAGTCAGTCCCTATGTGGTGGACAATACATAGTCAGTCCCTATGTGATGGACAATAAATAGTCAGTCCCTATGTGATGGACAATAAATAGTCAGTCCCTATGTGGTGGACATTACATAGTCCTTTCCATAATCTTCGTAGTTGCACCGTACATGTTGATAGTATTAAGTCCTTTATTTGTCCAAACAATGCACACAAATTGTTATAAAATTTTTAAACAGTTAAAATTATTTAAAATTATAATAGTTGTCCCAACATGTTTCGGTTTACATAAACCATCATCAGGGAGCTCTCAGCCTGCACTTCGCTAAATTTACAATGTTGAATTCGGTTACATATCGTTATTTGAAGTTATCGGTATTATTGGTTTCATATGCAGCCACAATACCGATAACTTCAACAATGTAACTTTAGCGAAGCACAGGCTGTAGCTCCCTGATGATGGTTTATGTAAACCGAAATATGTTGGAGCAACTATTATAATTTTAAATGATTTTAACTGTTTAACAATTTTATAATAATTTGTGTGTATTAGTTGGACAAATAGAGGACTTAATACAAAGCCTCTCTTTTATGAGAAAAATAATGCTCGTTAGATAAACAATAGCGATTTTTTCATAAACACGAGAAAAACAAATGCATCACACGCGCAAAATGTATGGTTGTGGAGTGTTTAATCAGGTGGTATATATAATAACCTATATGCTTTGAAGAGTTTAAGTACTATCGCAGGAAAGCTTAGAAGACGCTCAGACAGCATGCTAACTGAAATGGAGTAGACAAAAGAAATATTCAAGACCGCATTTCTTGGACGTTAGGTGGCTTAGGCTTGTAGTTAGTCACAAACTACCAATCTAAGCAGCTTAACATCCCAGAAGAGTGAATGCCTCAAGTGCATCGCAGCGGAAACATAAAGTCTCTAAAAAAATCTGACTTTAACTAAGAGCGATTTGAAGAACTTCAAACCTGAAGTAATGGACAGAGTAACACTATTTAAATTAAGTTTCTGTGTGTTTGTTTGTATGCTGTTCTGTTTGCCTGGCCCTTAGATTCCTCAAAGTCCTTAATTTTATGCACACCACGGCAGGATTAACAAATTAGTAATTATTAAATTTTTGGCGCCGGAATTATTTTTTTTTTATTTTAGCACACCCTGTATATAAAATGTGAATAACACAGGGACCAAATACGTTAGAATTATGAAACAAACTGCATTTTGAAGAGAAAAAACGGAGAGTATATACCATGTTTAAAATATTCAGCACCTATATTTGTTGAATAATTATATAAAATGCAACTTTAGAGGTTAGCGGTGCAGTACGACCACTATAGTTGACATTAGGCGTCAAAAGGTTAAATAACCTAGTTTCTCTCGCAGCGTTTTTGATTCCCATTTCATTATCACTACAAGAATGGCGCACAATTTAAAACTGTCTTCATGTTCGTAATTTACAATTTGAAACCATAGCAAACACAAATCGACATAAACACACAAGTATTTTGCTACGTTGTTTTTCGTAAAATACAACACACCACGTCAAAATGTAGCCATTTTTTTTTAAACTCGGTTATTGTTAATTCTTCACAGTCGTGCAGCAAGTATGTCGACCAGCTCATCACAAATATCGCCATGTTGTAAGGCCTATTACAGTCGACAGACTACGAAACTGACAGACACAAGCATGCCGTAGAATTAAACTGCCTAACCGGCGTGTCGTGTGAAATTGCATTGAGAACGTGCAGGATTATGATCGATTCCATTAACCCGTGGCGCGTGAGCATCTCATGATGACCGCATCAGTTGATACTCTGTAGCAATTCGATCTTCGAGGATAGAGAATGGACGTTAAATTAAACAGAGGAGGCAGTTTGAGATGCATAAAACAGATTTATGTTACCGGTTGTTTGTCTGCTCTCTCGAGGCGTGGCGTCGCCCCACTAAAGCATAGGGTGTACCCTCTACACCTGCTGCATTGCAGTCTAGTTGCCTTGCACATGTAACTAACTACCTGTCTCTACATACTTGCCATATTTGTACCGTTCCTCCCATCCATCCATCCATCCATCTACGTCATTCATCCGTTCAGCGCAAAACAGTACAGAACAAGTCGAAATATTATATCCAGTCTATTTAATTTGCTTTAATTATTAGTGCATGTAGGAAACTGAAAAATACTTTGGGATGAGCCCACTAAAATACCACCCTAGAATAGGCCACGAAGACCCAGAGGGGGAGTAGAGGTATAGCTCTGCTCTTTCTTTAACCTCAGCGATAGAAGAAAGTGAGTGGTCAACGCCACGCTCCGGGCACTCTACCCCTGGGAAAGGCCCGGTACCCGTTGTACAGGAGGCTGGGTGGGCCCCAGGGCCGGTTTGGACAGGTGCGGAAAATCACGCCACCACCGGGATTCGATCCCGGAATGTCCAGCCCGTAGCGAGTCGCTGTACGGACTACGCTATCCCGGCCCACGGGATGAGCCCAGTGGCAAAGGGTTTATACCAATCTTCGTAGTAAATTCGGTAGGTTCAAGAGTTGAAACTAGTAACACACAGGCGCGGGTAGCATGGCAATCTCATAGGCGTACAATTTGTCTCTGTCAAGGCAGGAAAGAAGATGAAATACTGACTACGAAATGAGGAAGAGTTAATGGAAGTTCAGTTGGCGATCTTTATACTTATACTCAAGACAACTGTCTAGAATATAAGTCATTTACTCGTTTAAGGTTCGATAACGGGGCATAATAAAGAGTGCTTGTGCATACCATGTTCTCGACCCAGTCTTGACAAGCGAACAAATAAATTAGTTCATGCCTAAAAGAATAATTATCACCCTTTAGCTAGTGAAAAGCTTTCCGACCTTTTATGGACCATGAACAGTCATTTCTGTGTTAAAAGCGGGCTAATTCTGACCATGTTGTGAGTCAATAAAATCCGGTAATATTCTCACCAAATTTCTCTTTATTATTTGTCGCAGTATTATTCCCATTCAACAGGGGTACACAAATCCCGGGCAACAGGTAGCCTTGGAAACAAAATTTTGTACTGAGACTCATATATGTAGATCCTCAGCGTATATCTGGCTTTATATCGGCCATCTGGCGCCCAGAATAGGCTCCGAGACATACGGAGAACATGAGAAACCCTGACATCAAACCTCCTGTTCAAAGGGTGGCCGGGAGCTTATTCTACGGGGGTGAAGCGGCCGGGGCGTGAGGTTGACTACTCTTTCGGCCTAAAGCCGAGGTCAAAAACGTGTGGACCTATACATTCAATCCCCTGCATATCTTCAAGGCGTGTGCAGGGTTAATTTTGTGTTTACCTTCTTATTATTCACCTGTATATACCAAAGTTTCCCAAACGATCGCTTCTCTTTGGGATTTCCGACTGAAGTTTCGTTCTTGTTTTCCACGTCTCCTGTGAGTGCTACAGACTGCGTCATTGTCCTTAGAAGTAGAAACACAACAATTCTTATAATAAAAACCAATAAGTTGCACTATTTCTCTACTTCATTTTGGCAATCTAGGAAGTGTGTCATACCCGTTGTGTGTGTCAGAATTTGAAAGGGTATGTAGTCAAACACAACTATGTCAATTAAGATATATTTAATGGCTATACTAGACAACTACATGTTTCGGCCTTTACTGGCCATCTTCAGGTTTTCTTCAAGAGAACTTAAGGTCCTACTATATACATTGTGCGCTCACGTGGTGCAGAGATCTCTACATACGGGCCTTATTGCGTAAGGTGCCTCTAGTCAGAGCATACCACCACATATGGAAATTACAACCTGAAGATGGCCAGTAAAAGCCGAAACATGTAGTTGTCTAGTATAGCCATTAAATACACCTTAATTGACATAGTTGTGTTTGCTACATACCCTTTCCTCCTCCTCCTCATCATCATCATGTTCCTGAAGGGTTAGGCGAGTTTCCTGTTCCTTGATCCTCAAGATGAAGTTGGTCCCTCCATCTCTTCCTCGGTCATCCTATATTCCTTCGTCCTTTTGGTTTATATTGTAGTGCTTGTTTTGGTAGTCTGTTTGTGTCCATCCTCTGTACATGTTGTAGCCACTTTTTCTGGTACTCTTTTATTT
>Ga0136643_10020419_pt1 | contig 10018 bp, 7 predicted proteins | sample TergutLab28metaG_FD_96883 | JGI IMG/M metagenome (GOLD analysis project Ga0136643, IMG submission 96883) | Labiotermes labralis P1 segment gut microbial communities from Petit-Saut dam, French Guiana - Lab288 P1 (version 3) (version 3) | ecosystem: Host-associated > Arthropoda: Insects >... | reverse complement strand
TCAAAGTTTCAAACTTCTCTGGCCATTATCTCCGTAACCGTTCAACTTTGGACATAGGTGTTCTGGGTTATATCGGTATACTTTAACATAAGGAACACCCTCCCGAAGTCTGGCACATTCCTCCTGGGACACCCTGTATATACACTCCTATGTAAGGTGATTTGTTCCATATATTCTGGATCTTTGTCTACTTTTATTGATTTTTTTTAATATTTAATTTTCATCAAAATGACTTGTCACTTCAACTTTCGTTTTTGAAATTCAGTCATTGACCAGTCAAGTCCTTATTTTGTATTATCCCGCATGTCGATGTAACAGATACTACAGAGCAATATACAAAATTTGTAGCAGTCATAACACAAAGTGTTTTTAGACAACAGTGTTTGTGTGTCTAAAAGAGCGACTTTTTTCGAACTGTGAACGGTCATTCACAAGGTCACAACAGTTCCAAAAAAAAAAAACGCACACTGAGGCTGTAGTAATGTTTTCGAGGAACATCACGTCTCGCCATCAATTATGTTTACGAGTTTATTCTCTGCATTAAAATTTTAATTTTTTTTACAATAAGGGAACTGATTATTTCGGCGCTGTCCGATGGTGTAAAGTTGCAATGCAGGCAGAGTTCTGACGACGCGGCCTGTGTGCTCTCTTATGTACTTGCTAATTGTCAGGTCTTACTGTTACCATAGCATGCCTTCAAGCAACACGGATTCTTCGTCATCCAGCATAATTGTCTGCGTGATCCAGTTCTCAATATCGATGCCGCCTGTAGTCACGGATTTGTTCTTTGTTTTCCCTGATTCCAGGACGGTTACTTAGGGTATTCCCATTCCATCCCAAATACCTTTCAGCTCACCAGTCATTCTGCCATCAGCGCGGTATAATCCGTGACACTCATCGTTGGAACACAAACAAAAATAATCCCTGACGGCTTGTGTTTCTAGTCCTGTGAGCCACACTTCGACATCCGTGACATTTGCACGTCTAGAGTGGTCGTGACTGGTTGGTAATCGCTGTTTGGTGGGGTGACATGAAATTTACGGGTCGACGCCGGTTTTGTACCTCGACTGGTAACCAAGACGTCATAGTCTGAGACAAAGTTTATGGTAACCAAGTGCATATTGCATAGAGTGGATGGGTTTTACAATGTTTTGTCTTATGAGTCCTTCTGCAGACAAGACTGTTTCAGTGTTTATTATTCCAGCGACGTGAAATTTCACCCACACGGAGACATTTGGCTCGCTCTCAGGTCTAACAACTTGAGGGATGTAGGGAGAGAGCAACATTCCTGGCACTTTGTCTTCTTTAATTGTCCCTGAAAACGCAGGTAAAACTTCCGCTATGCAGTGCATCATTTGGCGGAGTGGTGGTTTAGCTCCACTCATTCTTAACTTTGGCGCTAGATGGAGGGGCGTGTACAGCCTCTCGACACGGTCGCTTTACTCCAAGGGAAAGTTCCATCTGTACCTTTTGGAAAGGAGGCTAGATGAACACCTGAACTGGAATAGGCGTTTTGGAGGAGACAAAACCATCATGTTGTTGGAGGAAATCAAACCACGGATCTCCCAACTTGTAGGCCGGTCACTGTACCGACATAAGGGTCCGTTTTTCCTAACTCAAATCGCCCGCTCGCCCGCCCGCCCGCCAGCTCACCCCCCCCCCCATCCGTCTCTATCTAAGTAATTATTCCCAGCTAATCAAAAAATTTCCCGCATATTATGGAGCCCGAAGTTTTATTATCGTTTAACATGAGCCTCTTACTTGTCCATGTCCTGAGCCAGTTCAATTCAGTTAACGCCCTCCAATTCCATTTAAGTGCCATTTTAATATCCTGTTCGTAGTCTAAGCCAGATCAATCCAGTCCATGCCCCATATCCCACTTCTTGGAGGTTTTCTGTATCATCGTTCTGAATTCTGTTGGTATATAATGGGAAGAAATGATACAAGAGGAGGAAAATAGAAAAGGAAGGAGGAAGGAAACATAGTAAGGGAGGATATATAGAGAACACTGCACATTATATGCATGATATCCACAATATGGTGTATTTGTTTTTCGTGCTTGACCGATTACTGCCAGCTCAACGCTCCGCCAGCGTTGCATCGTACGCTGCATATTGGGGAGGTTTAACAGTCGATGACAGGAGCTAGAAAGACTAATAATGACTCACTGGAGTGTCGGGCCGGCGTCTATCGGTCAAGCAGGAAAAGAAACACCCTGTGTAAACATTAGATACATAGCATCGTCACGCCGGAATGTGCAGAACACATCATGTCCTCTCTTATTTAGCTTGTGGCATAGCGGCAAGTCTCTTACCACCAGCGACATATGAGATTATCACAGCGGTGGTGCTGAGCATTGAGGCATTCTGGGCCCTGGCGCTGTGTTTCCCGACGTTTCGAAGGGTACAGTGTCTTCATCTTCCAGATGAGGTAGGCCAAGAAGAATAGCCGTGGGGGAAGACCGTGTGTGTTGTATATGTATAGGTGTGAGTGGTGAGAGTAGCGAGTGACGGGAGGGTGTTGCGAACCGAGGGGGTGTTAGCGGGAGGAGCCTTGTTTGATGGGTTGGGGGGGAGGAAGATTGACATGTAGCAAGGAGTGATGTAAAGTAAAAATCTAAAAACCAGATTAAAAAACCGAAAATATTTAAAATCATAAACAGGATTGAAAGTATAGAAGTTAGGGGTTGGAATGTGATAAGTGAAGTTAAGTGAAGTGAGGGGAATTTGAAGTGGGGTGAAGATCAACTAAATGCGTTGAAGAGAAGGGAATTAAGTCGGAGTGGGGTGTGAAGTGTAGTGAGGTGTAGGTCTTTGTGAAATGTGTGTAATGGAGTGTTGTGGAGTGTAGTGTAGTGTAGTATGGTTTACTCACTGCTTAGTGTACCTAGCCATTTTAATACGATTCATATACTTTAGGTTCTACTCGTTTCTGAGTGTTAATAGTGTATAATATGTGTTATTGCTTTTTTTGGAATTTTGAATATAGAGGGTTGTCTTGAGTGTTGTGTGTTATTGTGTGTGATGTGTGTTATTGAATTGTATTTTACTGGTATTGTGTTGTATTGCATTGTGTTGTATTGTATTGTTCTCTCTTTCATTGTAGCACACTGCCACTTGTAGAAACCCATTTGCAGTTAATAATAATAATATATTAAAAAAATTAAAATGCAATCTTAATTAAAATTCGTCCCTCATTCTCTTAAACATTGCCCTGAACACCCACTGCCGCATTCATTAACATTTTCTGCTCTCAACGTGTGTGTGTGTGTGAATGAGCTGTACATATAAATAACAGAGATGTTTCCAGAGCTGTGTACACGAGATAACACGCCTTTAGAAGTAGCGCATATTAGGCAGCTGTGTCGCGTGTCTTCAAAGAAGAGCATGAAGCGATGTATTGTGATGATACTTCAAAGCAGCATAAATATCCTTGTACAGAGTGTCCCAGAAGTCGCCGTAGTCCACTTACGTACCATGTGAAACTGTGTGCTCACCAGTGTGCAGTGATATGCTGTGATGCTCAAAGGTGGTACGTGGCGAAGTTGTCAGCATCTGTATGTACACTGCCCAAGGCGTGCAGGTATAGTTCATACCTACATAATAAGATACTAAGATGTCCCGTGGCTTCTCGGACACCTGGTATAACATTGCATTGCGTCTACGGCAGCAACTTCTTGTCCTTGGACACACAGCCGCGTGTTGTGTGTGTGCATTGTCCTGCATTAGCCGGGTGATAATGCTTTATGGCTTCATAAAAGCGGAGGTTTCACATAAAGCCGTTAATGTTTTGTTGCACCCCACATTCAGTATATTGTATATTTCACTTTGTGGTACGGATCAAGATTTTATAGTCTGTGGCAAACTCAAACTGCAGAGTCTCTTCTCAGTGAAATGGCCTTTCAAATGCAAAGTAATAATAAATAATTAAGTGGGGGATCCTGCCATAGTTCTAATTGAGAGCTTAATAGTCTTCCGTGCAGTTCGGACACTTTCCTGTCTTATATTGAACACTTAGAATCATTACTATGTTTCAAAAATATGCCGAAAGTCGTAACGTCCTGTCCAGAGCCAGATGAATCCAATTTTACATCTTTATATGATACTCGTTTTAAATTCGTTTCATTATTCTTTGACACACACGTGGGGCTATCAACTTTTCTCATCCTTTCCAAGTTCCCCATTAACATTTTGTTATGTATCTCATATCCACGAGTGCTAGTGGCGCAACCTGGAATTTTGTTCGGGGGAGGGTGGTTCAACAAATTCAGTTGAGGACAGAGGGCAGAGAGAATGGGGATCTGGGGGCGGTAGCCCCCTAGTCAGAGGTTCTGGAGGCAGATGTAATTTGGTACAAGAAATTTCATTTCATGTAGCAAAATTTTCTTAATTTTTGGTATTTTAAGACTATTTATGATGATAATCAATTTATTTGTCATTGCTAATGTAAAACAATTGCGAACCTAGGTAGTTTTAGAATTTTACTGCCTTTTTGCCGAATGTCCTGGGATGTTGGCTTCCTAAATTCAGCAAACTTAACAGTTTTCACATTCGGGTTGAGTTTGGCACGATTTTGGAGGACCTTCGGAATTTCGCGGGGGGAGGGTTTGAACACCCTAAACCCCCCTCGGTACGCCACTGACGAGTGCTCTATGTTGCGATGTAGTTATTTAAGACTTCCCCCCTTAGCTCCTACAGTTTATTTCTTCGCGCTTTTGCCTGTTTCTTGTTAGGTACACTGCCGTGATGCTGTATCAACTGAAGTATTTATTGAGAATGATATGAAATGATTTATGGACGACTACTTGGGTTCCGAAAACGAGGAAGCGATGCGGATTGTTTTGAAGTAAAATCTAGGAGCGATGTATTGCCAGTCAGGTAACGCGTGGGTCGTCTTTAAACTTTTGGCGCCGGAATTATTTTTTAAATTTTAGCACACCCTATATATAAAATGTGAATAATACAGGAACCAAATACGCTTGAATTATGAAACAAACTGCACTTTGAAGAGAAAAACAAGGAAAGTATATACCATGTTTAATATATTCAGTACCTATATTTGTTGAATAAATATATAAAGTGAAACTTTAGAGGTTAGCGGTGCGGTACGACCACTATAGTTGACATTAGGCGTCAAAAGGCTAATCTTTAATGATTAAGGACGTGATCAGTCACCAATATACGTGTGTAAATACAACGGTCAATTCATCAGGGACGACTGTAGCACTGATTACTGGCACAGCCTGCTACATGTTTCGACTATCAACAGCCGTCCTCAGACGCAGGTGTTCAACCCATCCTTCCCCTGTTCAGATGCAGGGCACGCGTAATACTAGTGTTGCCTGAATCAGATGTATAAATTGAACAGAAAAATTTGAACACCCGTGCAAGGCATGTGGAGGAATAGTTCCCTTTTACAAAACTCTGCCTAGATCAAGACATTTAATTAAGAGCAAAATAGGTTAGTATAAAATAATATTAAACTTTTTTCATGGTTCGACAACCCCAGTGGGTCAAGGCCTACGCGTTATTCAGGTTTTGGAGATCACACTTATATACATAACAGTCGGTAGAACTCCTCTGGACGAGTGATCGACCCGACGCAGAGACCTCTACCTGAAAACACACAAAAATCACAGTCCATGCTCGTGGCGCAATTCGAACCCGCAGTCCCTGCAAGTGAGCGGTCGCATACCCACGCCTTAGACCGCACTGTAACCGGGATTGGCAGACCAAATGTACATAGCATAAACAAATGAAATGAAATAAAATGAAATGAAGTGAAACAAATGTATGTTTGTACTCCCCTCTGTAATATTCTATTGATAATCTTGAATGTAAAAGGAAAACCACGAAGCGCTGCGATTGGAATTGTCAGTAATACATTTTGGATTTTTACCGGAAACAAATAGTTCGTGTTGTTGAAGAGTTAATTTCGAAAATTAAAAATTTATTTATTTTCAATCTTGCTTGACGCAAGTCGCAAAAAACATTGTTGTCAGTTACTACTACTACTACTACTACTACTACTACTACTAATAATAATAATGTTTCCCGGTGTTAAAAATCCTCAGTTCAACGCACATATATATTTCCATAGATGTGCCTACTAACACCACGTTTTCTGCAGTACAGATCATTCACACTTCCTTCTGCAATCCACGTCGTTTTGCAGCGTGACATATATTATGTAAGCGTACTCAATTCGGCTCTATTCACAGTTCCTGTTCTTTCGTTTCCACACAACTTTCTATAATTCTCTTCATGTGGTTTCTTCAGTTCCTTTTTATCCTGAAATACCGAAGTTCCTCAGTTCCATAATATGCGTATTGACTTACGTGCAATTTATTTGTTTATTTACATTTAACCATTCATTTTTCGGATTTTTCCCCATATTTTCATTCACGTAAATTCAAAAAAACCATGTGTTAATCACTCTCTGTGCCTTATACAGAGGACATTTTCCTCTTTCTCCTCTCCTCACGTTCCTCAATTTCCACAAACCCAACGTAAACCATGTTGGAAGTTATGTTACGTGTTATGCATATGTATGTATGTATGTATGTATGTATGTATGTATGTATGTATGTATGTATGTATGTATGTATGTATGTATGTATGTATGTATGTATGTATGTGTGTATGTGTGCATGTATGTATGTATGTATGTATGTATGTATGTATGTACCTATGTGTGTAAGCGTGTATGCGTTTATGCGTGTATGTATGTATGTGTGTGTATGTTTATATGTATGTATGTATGTATGTATGTATGTATGTATGTATGTATGTATGTATGTATGTAGTTCTGTTCTTTGACTGAAGCATCATTGACTAAGGTAATACAGATTTCTAGGGCATTCTGAATCTTTCAGTCCCTTTAGGATGTTTGGCCACCACGCTGCGTCGAAAGCTCTTTTGATGTCTAGGCTGGCCATTTTAACCACTTTCCTATTTTCCAGTTCCGGTTCTATGATTTTTTTGCCTCCATAGCTGCGTCTGTTTTACTCTCCTGTGGCATAAATCCATATTTTCTGTCTATTCAGTAGTTCATTGTTGTGCATGTGGTGGTTAATTCTCTTAATGAGGAGTTTCTCTAGTACCTTCCCTCCATTGTTGATGAGGATAATTGGACGGTATTTGGACGGATCCATACTGTTTTCTTTGCCAGGTTTTGTTGTTGGGACGATTTTTGCTCTCTTCCACTTTTTTTGGGAAGTATCCCCTTTTAAGACATTGGTTTATATTGCTGTTATTAGTCTGGGGAATTTATTAAATGTACGTGGGAAAATTCTACTTGTAATTCCATCTATTGCCGGTGCCTTCTTGCCGTTGAAACTTTCAATTATTTGTTTTATTTCTCCTTGAGTAAACTCTGTATCGTCACTGGTTTGAATTGGTTCCTCTATCATTTTCCTTATGTTTATGGTAATAGGTTTCTTCTTCTTCTCTGTCTTTTGTAATGAGATGGTCTAACATTAAATTAATTGCCTCTAGTATACTTGATGTCTCTGTGCCATCAGGTTTACGCAGTGTAGCCATGATAAGTTTGGTTCGTACTTTTCCTGTTGCGAGTTTGTACGCTTGGGACCATGGATTTGAAGATGATGTCACATTGCAATACTCCTTCCGCGATTTGAATTTCTCTTTTCGGATATCATATTGATACTTTTTCTTCTCTTCGAAATATTTGTTTTCTGCTTTCCCTCATTTCCTCATTATTTCTTGTTCGCTGATAAAGTCTTCTTAATGCGTTTATCCTTTTCCGCATAATAGTGAGACTGCCCGTCTACCATGGGACTGATTTCTTCTTTTTTGTCTTATTCCCTCTGCTTATAATTTTGAAGGTTTTCCTGCATGCTGATTGCCGTGCCTCTGTAAATGTCTCGACCAACCTCTCCATATCAATTTATTGTGTTACTATTGTAGAGAAGTTCATGTCTATTTCTTCTATATTTCCGTTGCAGTTTACTTTTTGAAATATTTCAATGTTTCTTGGGCTAATTTTCTGTCGAATTCGTGGTATTTATCCTCATTTACTATATATCTTATACATTGGTCGTTGTACACGTTTTTGAATCTGTTGGTTGTTCCGATTGTATATTTCAGGAAACTGTGGTCTGAGCAGCTTTCTTCTGCACTGATTTCCCATACATACAATCTGCTGTTAGATTGTTATTTGTAATAGTTAAATCTATGTTGCTTGATCCTCTGTTGTTGTGGAAGGTGAACATTTCACTTTCTTCATTTATGATATGGAGTTGTTTGCTTGCTAAGTATTCTTCCAGGTTTTGCCTCGTGGGTTTTTTTTATGTCGTGCAAAGTCATTGATTGTGAATTTCTATCATTTGCTATTAAAATTCTTCCACCTTTGACAAATTGTAGTATTGCGTCTATTTTTGTAAAGTTGTTTTCTATTTGGATTTCGATATCAAAGTACATACTAGCTGCAAAGAATTTTAAGTTTTCGTGTATTATTTCTAAAAACATTGTGTCTTCGTTTGATATCTGCGTAATAAGCATGGCGTCTATTTTATTGTTCGGGATAATAACAGCTGCTCCATGTTTCCCGTTTTCAGCAGTAAATATTCTGTACTTCTTTTCTATTCCAACTGGTCTGTGTTGATAATCGTATAGTTCCTGTACGAATATTAAACCTGGTTCCTCTTTTTCAATCATCTTCATCATATTGCAGGTTGCGGATCTTGAGTGCTGGGGGGTTTATTTGAAGGCGTCGGGTAGGCTTTTGAGTCTTCCAGTGTGTTGCCGAGGTTTGTTGCTAGTGTGATTTGTCCATGCTAGTATTAGATTTTTTTCCTATACTTTATTAACACTACTTGAAGGCTGGGACAATCTTTGCTTAATGTCGAATGGATTTCGCTTAACTTTTCCTTCTTATTATATCTGTTCTAATTGATGCTATTGATACACTTTTGTTCGCGTACCGGGATTGTGCTTTCTTTTAATTTGTGTTTGCCAGAGCAGTGAGGACAGGTTTCACCTCCTTTACAGTCATTGTGCTTATGGTTATATCGGTTACACAAGTAGCACCTGGTAGGGACTTGGTAGTCTTCTACATAGCATATTTCCTACCCTATTTTCAGTTTGGTTTGCAGAAGTTGTTTTCGAGTCTGTAGACCTGCTTCGATTACTATATTGTACTTTCCTTTCATGTTTTTGTACCTGAACTTTGCTACAAAGTCTTCTGTATTCAGTGTAAACTCAGGGTTCTGAGCTTTAATGATAATAGTGACCTTTTCTATTGTGATTTCATCTGAGAAATTGCAAATTATTAGCCTTGGTTTCCTTAATTTTTTTTTATAATTTCCAGCTGTTCGCCACACTTGGTGCTGATAGCCGATCTGAGGGAGTTTATCTCTTTTTCGTTGCCTGTTTCTATTACTAGTCTTCCATCCCGAAGTGTTTTGATATCCGTTGGATTTATTACCCCCATCAATTGCAGTTTGATCTGCTCCGATGATTGTCTACTGTCTTTAGCTTTCAACTTTATTGTGTAACGTTTGTCTTTTTCGTCTTTCACCACTTGCGAGAACAGTTTTCTTCTTCCGCCTTCAGATGGTAGCACCTGTCGTGCTCTGCTACTGAAGTCTGTTGCATGTGGTCCCGAGATGAAACCACCTGTCTCGTTGGTTGACTGTCTTTCAGTCTCTCCATTTCTTCCGTTACTTTCATAACCTATTCACTTAACTTCTTCTTTTCCTCGGTCCTACAATCGAGATGTGTTTTCGTTTTAGAAAATACTATCTTTAGAGTTCTTACGGCTTCTAGAATATAATTCTTCAAATCTTTTCTTAAGTTCCCACTCTTTTCAGTGATACTCACTAACTTATTGAACGCGTTCTCAACCTGCTGGTTTTCATCGTCAGTCATCTTTGTTCTATATATGTATGTGTGCATGTGTGCATGTATGTATGTATGTATGTATGTATGTATGTATGTATGTATGTATGTATGTATGTATGTATGTATGTATGTATGTATGTATGTATGTATGTATG
>Ga0136643_10020417_pt1 | contig 10018 bp, 9 predicted proteins | sample TergutLab28metaG_FD_96883 | JGI IMG/M metagenome (GOLD analysis project Ga0136643, IMG submission 96883) | Labiotermes labralis P1 segment gut microbial communities from Petit-Saut dam, French Guiana - Lab288 P1 (version 3) (version 3) | ecosystem: Host-associated > Arthropoda: Insects >... | reverse complement strand
TATGCATTTGAGCAAATTGTAATTCCTGCGATAGATAATTTTGAGCCAGAGCTTATTTTGGTTTCTGCAGGGCAAGACGGCAATTTCTTTGACCCGCTTGCACGAATGATGTTGTCGTCACAAGGATACAGATACATGGCAAAAGCCGTGAAAAAACTTGCGGACAAACATGCCAAAGGGCGTATGGTTTGCCTGCATGAAGGTGGATATTGCCCAACTTACGTACCTTTTTGCACCCATGCTATTATAGAGGAGCTGTCGGGCGTTAGTACAAGGGTGCAAGACCCATTTATACCATCAATGCTGGGCACTACTTACAACACCCTGTTGCCGCATCAAAAAGATAGAATCGATAAAATAAAGCATTTTCACAATCTATAAACCTATTTTGTGTATGAAACCACTTGATTTTTTGAACCCTTTTCCATATGCAGCATCACGGGGCCTTCTATATATATGCCGTCAAGCATAACAAAGCGGGTGCAAAGAATATTGTCATCAAGCCGTTGCATATTCATTGGGTCGTAGCCTGTCAATGTAGCATTTATCTTTGTTTCAGATGTATGCTTTTTCAAAAAATCATCAAAAATTTTGCGTAATTTGAGCTTGTATTCTCTAATCGCCGTTTCTACGGCGGTTTTGTTTTTTGGCACAAAGTCGAAAAGCGGGCGGATGTCTGATAGATGGTGGTGAAAATTTATACCCAATGTTTTTAACGCAAGACACAGCAAAGCCCCGCTGGAATAAGCCCACAACCGTGGCTTTAACAGCATGTCGGGGCTTCGTAATACATCCATGCGGCGGCTTACATCCTCCACAAATTTTGCACGGTTTAGCTGGTTTAATGTCATTAAACCAGCATATTCTGCCATACCCTCAATGGTTTCCGCCATCATTTCTTGGGTAAAAATATCATTCCCAATTATTCGCCGCCTAGCATTGCGCAAAGCTACAAACTGTACCAAGTCTTCATGCGTACCATCGGAGAAAGCTCGCATCAAATAATGCATTTCTGCAATTTTAAGGTTTGCGTTATCAATATCATAATAAGGGTAGTTTAAAAATGCCAGTTCATCAACCCATCGCCTATCGCCCTGCTGTTTTTGCAACGCATGAAACATTTCGTGAACAATACCAGATACAAGACGCTCGACATCAACTTCACCATCATTTTGACTTGTGATCTCCCAAATAGCGAGGAACTTGCCTTCAAATTCTATTGCCGTATTACCCAAAAAACGCTCATCCCACTGCAAAGTTTTGTCCGTCATATAGATGCTTTGTTTGTCAAACAAAGCAAAATCAAAAGGCGAAAACCCCGCCCAAATGCCTTCAAAATCCACTGCCCCAAGCAGTTTTGATACCTCATCATACAGTTTCTTCACAAAACCACCTCATAACAATATTACCACAGAAACATCCTTAATTAAAGTATCAAAAAATATTAAAATTTAACAAATATTTTGTTGATAAATTTTTCTGCATGTGATATAATTTGCACAAAGTGAGCCCTTGAACTTTAATTATATTCAGGAGGTGTTTCAGAACTTCCTTGTAGGTCTATATGTGAGAAGGTACTAAAATCATGAAGAATAAATTTTGGTGGTTATTTTCTGTAATTACAGGATTAGCCTTGGGAGCAATCGCAGTTATAACAGGATTTATGCCCTCTTTGACACGTGAAGTTCTCGTGGATTATAGTCACGAACATTATCCATACGCAATAATTTTCAGCAGTCAAATCCATGTATCTGTTATACCTGCAATAATGACAGTTTTCGGCAATCTTCTCATGAGTACGCCCATGGCTGGCTTGGTTTTTGGATGGTTGTTTAGAGAGAATCTTAAAAAGAGTTTTTTTGCCTGCCTTTTGGCGATGTCTACTGCGTTTATAGTGTTTTATGGCACAATTATTATACTCACGTATGTTTTTAACATTAGTAGCGTTCACCAAGCCCTTCCTCTTGATTTTCGTTTCCTTATAGATACGTGGACACCGCGGCATTTGCTCTATTTGGGATGGAGCAATGTGCCGGAATTGTCTAATTTAATCGGCAATGCAATCGGCTATACAATTATATCTTCAATAGTTGCAGCAGTTATTTCCGCATATTCAAACATAACAAACCAATTCAAAAGCTGGTGGAAAGTAGTTGTAATTTTCATTATTGCATACGCCGCAATGCTTGCATATATTTACAATGCTCGCTTTTGGCTGATAGACCACACTATGCTATACTCAACACATTATAATCCATCCATTTCTTTGCCTTTTATCCGCTCCACAGCAGAATTTGAACTCACTATCATATTTACAATAATAATTTTCGTTCTTGGTTTAGTGAGTGCGTTAAAACAACTAAAACACAAAACCTCCTCTGCTAAAAGTTAGAGGAGGTTTTGTGTTGTTATATCCGTCCAAGCTGCTGCTCTACGGCTTCTTTTTTAAATTGGTTAGTATAAAGGTTGTGGTAATGACCTTTTTGCGCAAGCAGTTCTTTGTGTGTGCCATGTTCCAAAATGCGTCCGCTGTCTATAACCAAAATGCGGTCGCAATGGCGTATGGTAGAAAGGCGGTGGGCGACAATGAAGCTGGTGCGCCCCTCAAGAATTTTAAAGATGGCTTGCTGTATTTTGCTTTCTGTTGCCGTGTCTATGGAGCTTGTGGCTTCGTCCAGCACAAATATGGCTGGGTTTTTGATGATGGCACGGGCAAAGCTGATAAGCTGCTTTTCCCCCGTGGAAAGGCGGTTGCCGCCTTCGCCAACGTCGCTGTCAAAGCCTTTGTCCATTTTCATAATGAAATTATAGGCATCTACGGTTTTGGCGGCTTCTATAATTTCTTCTTCGGTCGCATCCAGTTTGCCGTATCGTATATTGTCGCGTATGGAGCCGCTAAAAAGGTGAGGGGACTGCAACACATAACCTAAATTGGATTGCAGCCAAATTTGCGGACGCTCACGATAGTCCATTCCGTCAATAAGAATCCGTCCTTCAACAGGCTCGTAAAAACGGCATAGAAGGTTGATTATGGTGGATTTTCCACTGCCTGTTTCGCCCACAAGGGCGATTTTTTCACCCTGTCTTACGTCCAAATTAAAATGCGAAAGCACTTGTTCGCCTGTTTTGTAGCGGAAAGTAACGTCCTTAAACTCAATACGCCCGTGAATTTTGTTCCATGTTTCGGGCTTTGGGTTTTCAAAGTCGCCGTATTTTTCAATAACGTCGGGTCTGTCAACAATGTCTGGCGTACTTTCTAAAAGCGAGATTGTACGCTCGGCAGATGCTTGCGCACCTTGCATTTCTGAAAGCACACGTGCTATTTGGCTTATAGGTTCGCTCATAGAGCCTGCATAAAGCATAAATGCAGTAAGCGTGCCAAGCGTGAAAGTACCGCCGGCAACAACCCAATTACCTCCCATACCAAGGATTATAGCAACTGCCAAGCCCGTAAAAGAAAGCACAATAGGGAAGTAAAGTCCGCTAATGGTAGCAGCACGCACACTGGCTTTGCGCATTGCGCCCGACAAACCCTTAAAATCATCATAATTACGATGCTCTCTCAAAAGCGTTTTTGTAGTCTTTGCGCCTGTTATGCCTTCGTTGTAGCTGGCGGTTATTTTAGAGTTCTTTTTGCGGCTTTCTCTGTGTGCTTTTAGCAATTTGCGCTGGAAGTAAATAGAGATAACCACCAAAAACGGCATGATGGCAAGCATTACCAAAGCCAAACGCCAGTCAATAATAAACATAAACACAATGTAAAACAACATCATAAAAATACTGTGTACAATATCCAAAGCACCCCAAGATAGGATGTTACCAATGCTGTGGGTGTCTGACGTTAATCTTGCCATTATCCAGCCTGTAGGGGTGTTATCAAAATACGTAAACGAAAGGTTTTGCAAATGGTGGAAAGCCGCCTCTCGCACATCTGCCGCTACATAATTGTCTATTCGCCCTGCGGTATAAATAAACACAAACACACACAAAGCCTGAAAAGCCATCAAACCGCCAAGCAATGCAATGAAAGTCGGCAAACCTTCCAAATTGCGCACATACTCGCTTGTAGCCTCAATATATTGCAGAGTTGCAAAATTGTCAATAGCATAACGCACCATAAAAGGGTAGACCGCACCAGCCACCGCCAATAAACTGCCAGATAAAAGCAGCATCACAAAGGTCTTTTTGTACCGCATAACAAATTGAAATAACTTCTTCCAAACATTTGCGTCAAAACCCTTGTTATATTCCTGTTCTTCAAAATGTTCCATAAATTAATTTTCCCTCCTTTTGGGAAGCGAACGAGCCTAACTCGTAATTATGCTGTAAAGCCTTTATAGCTCGAAAACCCTAGCATATACAACGCCAAAGCGAGCGAGCCATCCTTTCTTGAAGCAATGACATTTAGTTCATCAATCACCTTATCGTTTGGAATAGTATCTACTATCATCCTTGCTACAACTTCATCAACTGTTTTTGGCAACTGAACGCACATTTGATAAAATGCATCTTCCTGACCTGTAACGAGTGCGTAAAAATTATCAATACTCATACGTCGAATACGACGATGTTTTTGACTGTTGCCATCAATCGAAACTGACCAAGCAATGTCTTGTGATTTTTTCGCAATAACCTCCACAAGAATACACGCACAATCATCGTCTTTAAGTAGTTGTGACTGCATTTTCATATATGTTTTAGCTGAAGATGATGAATTCATGGTGTTATGCTTGTTTTTCATCTCAACGAAAACACGGCTAACCTTGTCATTGTTGGGAAGTTCTATTCCGCCTTCTTTCGCAAAAGCAATGTCCCAACCGCTCGGGGGCACTTCGCAATTAGGGATGTATTGAAAAATCCTTTGATGGAAATAACCAACGTCGTTATTATTGGATTTATCACGCTGTCTAAAAACTTCATTTTTTATAATTTCTTCCCAAGTGAAACCATACACACTTTTATCAAAAACTAACTTCACGGGGTCGATTATATTTTTATTGAATCTTTTCAAATTGAAAGGCATTAGCCTGTCGCCGTAATTTCGGATTGTTGATTCGATGTGTTTAACAAAACTTTCTTCCGTGATAAATGATAACTTCCACATTCCACTCTCTCCAATCCTTTGTAAATCTCTTTTGCGACCTCATACGCCAAAAGCGGTGGTACGGCGTTTCCAATTTGCCTGTATTGTGAACCTATGCTGCCGCTAAATTGCCATTCATCGGGAAAAGATTGAATTCGGGCATTTTCACGCACGGTAAAAGGTCTAGCTTCTGTTGGATGACAACGTTCTGTTTGCTTTTGTGACGGAGATGTCAAAACGGTGAGTGAAGGTTCGTCCATACTCATACGGCGCAAAATACCTGTGCGCCCACCGCCCAAATACCAGTTAGCCATCATGTATTCTTTTGCAATATTCTCGGGAATATCACGCCAATAACCACCGGGCGGCACAAGGTCAAACAATTTGCGTTTATGGGCAGAATACTGAGAACCTTCACTTTGCGGCACATTTTGCAAAACATCACGCAGCACGGGCTTATATCCGTGTTTTGTGGGTATATTAAAGTGCATCATATCTACAAGGTCGCTGCGAATACCAACGATAATAAGGCGTTCTCGCTTTTGTGCAACACCGTAATCCCATGCATTGTAAACATTTGTTTGCACTTTATAGCCTTCTGCTTCAAAAATATTACAAATAATCTTAAAAGTACACCCTTTATCATGGTTTATAAGACCACGAACATTCTCAAATAGGAATACCTTTGGCTGGAGCTTTTGCAAAAAAACGGCATAGTGGTAAAATAGAGTGCCACGAGCATCTTCCAGCCCTAAACGTTTTCCAGCATAAGAAAATGCTTGACAAGGCGCACCGCCAGAAAGCAAGTCAAGTTCACCTTTTTTGATATTGAAATGACTTTCAAGGTCAATAGATGAGATATTTGCAATGTCATCACAAATTACATTCCAGCTTGGGCGATTATTTTTTAATGTATTGGCGGCATTTTTATCGATTTCAACCAACCCAATGGTTTCAAATCCAGCCATTTCAAGACCCAATGCCAAACCGCCTGCGCCAGCAAAAAGCTCTATTGATTTAAAACTCATTAAAATCACCTCAATGCATTTGAAAGCCGAAGGCTACTTCTCGATAGTTTGTAAAATCTAAAATTATCGTCATCATGGGTATGCGTAAATCCCAGTTTTTCAAGCACATGCTGGCTACGCACATTTCGCAAAACCGTGTCAGCAAAAATTGTTTCAAGGTGCAAGTCATTAAAGGCGTATTTTAAAAGTGCGGTAATTGCCTTTGTACCGTAACCTTTGCCTTTAACCAAATCGTTGCTCAAAGCAATGCCGAAACTTGATGTCTTTGCGTACCAGTCTATGTGCTTTAAATAAATTTGCCCAACCACTCTGCCGTTTGCAATAATAGCAAAATATTTTCGTGTGACATCAGATGTCATTTTGCGAAAATAATCTTCACAGCTTTGATAGCTGTATTGATATGGAATTTCAGTCATCATTGGGTCGGCAACATATTCACGAAAAAAATCATGCCACAACTTGCTTGTGATTGCAACCAAAGAAACTTCGCCCCCCATACCTACATCTCCGCTTCCAGCATAGATTGTATATCCCAAATACGCTTATAAAGGCCATCACGGGAAATAAGCTCGCCATGTGTGCCAATATCTGCAATTTTGCCATCTTCTACAACAAAGATGCGGTCGGCATTCATAAGTGTGGTTATGCGCTGGGATATAATGAAGGTTGTTATATCTTTTTTGCGGGTGGCTAGGGCTTCACGAATTTGCGCGTCGGTTTCTGTATCAACAGCGGAAAGGCTGTCGTCAAAAATTAGCATTTCGCTGTCTTTTATCAAGGTGCGGGCAATGGCGACACGTTGTTTTTGCCCGCCGGAAAGGGTAACGCCGCGCTCTCCCACCATGGTTTCATAACCTTCTTCAAATTCGGTAATAAAATTGTGAGCAGAAGCCGTGCGGGTTGCGTCAAATATTTCATCCTCAGCCACACCTTCTTTTGCCATCTCCAAATTACTGCGTATTGTGCGGGAGTACAAGAAAGGCTCTTGAAGCACAATTCCAATGGATTTGCGAAGATGCTCTTTGGAAATATCCCGCAGTTCCTTACCGTTTATAGTGATGCTCCCGCTGTTGTAGTCGTAAAGACGAAGCATAAGCAGCATAAGAGTGGATTTTCCGCTGCCGGTAGCCCCTAATATAGATATGGTTTCGCCTTTTTTAACAGTAAAGCTCATACCGTCAAATATTTTGCGCTCATCACCATAAGCAAAATCTACATTGTTAAACACGATGTCGCCTCGGAGGTCATGCGGGGTAGCCCCTGGGGTGTCACATTCTGCCGGCTCGTCAAGCACTTCATAAATGCGCTCCATAGCAACCTGCGTGCGTCCCAAATCGCTCATAACACGACCAAGCTGGCGTATTGGCCAAACCATCATCCATGCCGCAGTGTTAAATGCGACCAAACCGCCCACGGTCAATGTATCGATGGACACAAAATAAATACCCATGACAAAAGTGGTTACAATTTGTGCAAAGCACAAAATATCGGACAAAGACCAAAACCACGCCAAAAATTTCATCTGCTTAAATTGCAGCTTCTTAAAATCATCATTTTTATCAATAAATTTGTCTACTTCAAAGCGGGCTCGCCCAAAAGCACGCACAACACGTACGCCCGTGATGGATTCTTGCAAAACTGTGGAAAGCTCACCCTCTTTTTCGTCTTGCTGTTTAAACACCCGGCGTACTGCCCTAAAAAATATATAGGAAAAAATAAAAATTATGGGCAAAAATGCGAAAGATATTAGGGTTAAGGTCATGTTAAGGCTTCGCATTGTAATAAAAGCCGCCGTGGTGAAGAAAATTGCACGGGCAATTTCAACAGTTTGTTGTGATAAAAATCGGCGGGTTTGCTCCACGTCTGATGTACAGCGTTGGATGAGGTCGCCTGTTTGTGCTGACACGTGATAATTATAAGGCAATTTTTGAATGTGGTCGTATAGCCTGTCTTTCATACGTTTCGCGGTATTCTCGCTAAACATAGATACAAGCCGCTGGCGGCCAAATACAAAAAATGCAATTAGCAATGCAGTAGTAAGATGTGCTGCTGCAACAAGCCAAATATTATTTTGCCAGCCTTCAACACCCCCAAACAAATTGACAAACCACATAACTGTCGGATGGTCTTCAATGGGATAGTCGTTTAACACATTGTCAAACAAAATTGTGATGAGCAGCGGGGCTGAAAAGTTGACAAATCCAGAGCCAGCTTGGCACAACCAAGCCAACACACCTTGCCACAAATGCCCTTTTGTCATCGGTCTTAATCGCTTTAATAAAATAAAAATCTCCCCTTTTGGTGTATGATACTAATTCTCATTCAAAATCATGATTTGCTCTCGGTCAAAACGCTTTGCATTGCGGTGTAAAGCATCCCTCGGCATATTATGTTTTGAAGCGGAATTAGTGTGACCACCTCTTTGTTACAGCCGCGAAACTTAATTTTATCACAAAAAGCCGTTGCTGTAAAGCCCGTAGAGGTTACAAAAAAATTACAAATTTGGCTTTGACAAGCGTCTTATGTGATGTTATAATGACTAGATTAAATAATTTTATAGGAGCGATTTATTAATATGACGGGTTTAGGATGGTTAGACATAATTATTATTGTTTTTGCGGCTTTGGTGGCTATTGGCATTGGGCTTTATTTTTTAAACCGCTGGGCAACAAGGCGGTACAGCCAACAGCAAGACATGGTGGCAAAAAACAAGCAAGCGGCAAGCATCTATGTAATTGATAAAAAACACGACAAAGCCGCAAATGTGCAAGGTCTGCCGAAGATGGTGGTTGATAACCTGCCAAAAACGGCGAAGGTCGCAAAAATGTATTTTGTAAAGGCAAAGGTAGGGCCGCAAATAATAACCCTCATGGCAGACAAAAATACATACAGTGCGCTGGATGTTAAAAAAACTTTCCAAGTAGAGCTTGCTGGCATCTATATAGTTAGTGTAAAAGGTGCAAAATCAGCTTTTGAGGTCAAAGAAGCTAAAAAAGCAAAGGAAAGAAAAAAGAAAGAAGCCGAAAAACAAACTAAAAATGCAAAATAAAAAATGTCATGCCTTTGACGGCATGACATTTTTTATTTTGTTACTAACGACCACATCTGCCGTTACGCAAGCCTGTGCCATTGCCAAAACCTGCACATAGACCGCCAAGACCTGTTGAGCAACTGCCGTTTTCTACGCACCAGTCATAACGCTCAATAAAACTTTCACGGGCTGATATGTCGACAAGCCCTTGAGCAATAAAGCTGTCAAGTCTTGTGATAAAATCGACACGGCTCAAAAATGTGCCGTCTTCTGCACGCATAAGCCCTTGACCATCTAGGCACAATGCCATAGCACTGCCACCACATCTTGCACCTTGGTTAAACCTTTGGTTAGCAAAAGCAACAGAACTTACACCAAAAACCATAATGGCAAGTAAAGCAAATGCCACCAAACCTTTAAAACCTCTTTTCATACTGCACCACTCCTTTAAAGTAAATCACATCTACATTATGAACCTCTTTTATTTAAAAGTCAAGCACTATTTCCAAAAATTAACCTATTTTTTTAATTAGCGATACCATGTTGGAATTGAGTTTTTCATGCTGCCGAACTAGCGTAAAAGGTGAAAAGTCAGCTTTTGAGGTCAAAGGAGCTAAAAAAGCAAAGGAAACAGCGAGAGAGGCAGCAAAAATGAAGTAGACTTATCGTAACTTGCGATACAAAACAAAAAAAGCTCACGAATTTGTGAGCTTTTTTTGTTAGCTGCATCCTGTAGTAGTACCACAATTTATGCAAACCTTACAAACCCCGCTTTGCACCATTTTGTCGCTGCCGCAAGAGGTGCAGGTTTCGCCGACCAGTATGTCGGATGGGTTAAAGTCGGCGGCATTTGGCTTTTTGTCCAAAGCCAAGCCT
>Ga0136643_10020416_pt1 | contig 10018 bp, 8 predicted proteins | sample TergutLab28metaG_FD_96883 | JGI IMG/M metagenome (GOLD analysis project Ga0136643, IMG submission 96883) | Labiotermes labralis P1 segment gut microbial communities from Petit-Saut dam, French Guiana - Lab288 P1 (version 3) (version 3) | ecosystem: Host-associated > Arthropoda: Insects >... | reverse complement strand
GACACCCCTCTATCCGCAAAAGTTGGCACTAACTTCGCCGACCGGCGGCGGCTGCTCTGTCAGTATAGTTCGCGTGCGGACTAAGGCCACGGAGTTTAGTTTAGTTTAGTGCCAAGTGGTGTACATTACTGTGGCCCTTTCTATGCGTAACAGTAAGTTGCGATTTTTGAATTTGCAGGGTGGGGACTGTGCTAGATGCTATTTATGTTGTGCGTGAATAAAAGTATAATGCTGTCCTACAGTAAATTTTTTACTGTTTCACAGTATGTTGTTTTTAATAATGAAAAGAATATAATAATTGTGAAATGTGTAACATGTTCCCCCCATTGTGTATGTTTATTGGGCACAAAACTGATATTTTCAGGCCTTGGCCACCAACTGCCCAAGTGCATTCTTGTGACTCCCCCGAAACAGGTATACAGAATTATTGACTGTTGAAACAGCTGAAGTCTGGTGATTATTGTACTTGTAACAATTCATATGTGTGTTTGAGATGAATGGTTGTATGCTGTAATTGCCTAAGTTTACATTAGTCTGATGAGGGAGCAGCCATATTGTTTAGCAGCGGCTCCTGACTGTACTGTATCAGAGACCTTTTCCAGTGATGAATTGTAGTTAAAATTATGAAATGTAATACTGTGTTGCAAGAAGAATTGAAGTTGCATTAATTGTGAACTGTCTGTGCTTGTAGCATACTGTATTTACAAACCCCACTGTAGAAGAATGGTTCAAAGCAGATAACCTTAATAACTTCCACAATTCTGGTTCCTAAGCATGTACATAACAGTAAGCTTTGCTTGGAACTGTTGAATAAGTTTCGATTACACTATGGTTCCATGTATTTATTTGAATTTAGATTAACATCGAAGTGTTCCATCATGTTCAATTTTTAGCCACATTTGCAAAATTGTGAAAAGCGGCTATTTGCTTCGTCATGTCTGTGTTCATCTCTGCGCATGAAACATCTCGGAGCCCACGGGATGGATTTACATGAGATTTGATATTTGAGTATTTTTTTAAAAATCTGTCGAGAAAATGGATAAATCTGACAAGAATAACAGGTACTTTACATGACAACCTGTGTACATTTATGAAAATATCTTGCTCAGTTCTTAGAATGAGAAATATTTGAGACAAAAGTTGTAGAGAAAATCAAAACACACATTTTATGTTCAATAACCTTTTTCAGAAAATTATGCCATTTTTGTGGAAAAATGTGGTAGAGCCAGACAGGGCACAGATGACAGTATAGTATGGTGCATGTTGTTTGTATGCTGGATGACTAAGTCTACATGCACATGTACAGAATGTGTAATATTTACTGCTTTTCCACTGCAGCAATGGTTGTGCGAACACACCTCAGTGTTACGTTATATGTACATTTCCTTTCTTCTTGATTTCAGACTTCCACCATGTTCTGAATGTTGTATGCTTTCTTCTGGGTAATTCCCCGGTGTCTGAATTTTATATGCCAACGTTTCGGAACACTGTTTCATCTTCATAGGCAGGTAGGTATGAAGTATTACTAGGTTCGAGAAATGTTGGGTGTATGTATACAGGAAAAGGTTTGGTTAAAAAATAGCCTGAGCCAATAGAAAGGAGGTTAACAGGGTAGGGGCAGTTCACCCTCCTTCCTATTGGTTCAGGCTGTTTTTGAGCCAAACCTTTTCCCGTGTACATACCCCATCATTTCTCGAACCTAGTCATACTTCATACCTACCTGCTTATGAATGAAGATGGGACAGAGTGTTCCAAAACATCGGCATATAAAATTCAGACACTGGGGAATTACCCAGAAGAAAGCATACAACATTTCCTTTCTTGTTAATATATGCATTTTGTAGGTGTGGGTAATTGCTTTCATCAAAACCCAAAGAGCTGTGCAGTGAAAAAGTAGTTGAGGAAGCAGTGCTGTATGACATTATACCAAATGGCACTGTCATCGGAACTTTTGTGTCTGACATTGCTGTATCACTGATGGAAGTTAATGCTTTGCATTATTAAAAGCTGATGGCAGTAATTGGTAGGGTAGTGCAATAAGTTGGGCTTGTTCCTGTTAATTTGATGCATAGAGCTGTTTAAATGAAGTATGATACTCAGGAAGTTATTTGCCTCTGATTTTTCAGGGTTGCCATCTTGTTGGATATTTTTCAAAAGAGAAACATTGTCAACAGAAGTACAATGTGTCCTGCATAATGACAATGCCACAGTATCAGAGACAAGGCTATGGAAGGTTCTTGATTCATTTCAGTAAGTATCCATCCATTGTAGCATTGTTACTGGTTTAGAGATAGGACCTGGCATTGCTTCAGCAAAACTCCAAAAACATTTTTGCTCTCAACGTTTTTTTTCTCTGTTGCACCATTCATGGGGTACATTATACGCCTTAACCCTTCATTGCCAGAATTAAATACATTATGCACTCTGCAAAAGGCCCATAATTTAAATGGCTGTCCTTCAGTACGTGTTCTTTGGTGATCACTGTCACGCCATGGTTTTCTCAGTATCACGCTGTATCGACTAAACTGTTATTTAGTACCAAGCAATTGATTATTAAAATTTAGTAAGTTATGCGCAGTGGTTCCTTGTTTAACAGTTATGATTGAATCCATGAAAATGGCCATAAATAAAAATTATTTTTATTCATATGTGTGAAATTAGACCATAAGAAGTTAAACATTTTCATGGAATAAGAACAATTTGTAATGCATTATAGTATTTCAGCATTTCATATTATTAAGTAAATATATGTTTATTGTTAAATACATAATTAATACAGCAAACTGACAAAAATTTGTTACCTTGAGGTAAGAAGGTTGCCCAAGGGTGTGGTGGAAAATTTGAGGTTGAAGAAATTTAAGTTTTGGAACAAAAGTCATTGTCTGTTCTAACTTATGGAGGCCAAGGTGTGTGTGAAGGTGAGGCTACCTGTGTTCCTTTTTCAAATTGTGTGACCCTTCTTGGCATAAAAGCTATCCGTTGTTGCTTATGTTGCATCCTTTCTTCTGCCCATTTATGTCTTCATGATACGCCATGCCTCATACTGACCATTCATGGTCTTTGTTTGCTGTCTTGCAATGAATCTCTTCATCTTGTTCCAGTGATCCAAAGTTTTCATTATGTGATATCCTGCTCTCTTCTTCTCCACTGCTGTGTTGTATCATAGACTGATCGTGTTGCTGTTTGTATGTGATGAGCCCTCTCTTTAAGAGACTGAATCGTGTCCTTTTCCTCTTCTCCTGCACAACCTTACTTTACACAGACTGACATAGAGAGAGTATTTCTTCGTCTGTATCAGTCTGTGTGGATGGCTGGCTGCAGAGGTTTCCAAGCAAATCAAGACATTGCTCAGTCAGTGAATCCTGCTCATTCATGCCTTGTGATTGGATTTCCAGTATATCTCTGATATCTTTGTTGTTTGAAAACCTTGGCATTTTCAGAGTGGTAATACAGGTGTGGGCTTTGATTATTAGTCAACTGAAGGATGAGCACCAAGCAGCCAGGTTAACATGCCCATAATCTTCTGTCTTGACAAAGCCACTTTATATTTAGTTGTAGATTCTCTTTGGTATCTTATTTTCCAAGAGGGCAGGCTTATCTACATCGAATATGCTGTGAGGAGGATAGCCTTTGTATTCCATGGACAGAGAAAACTGATCCCTAAGTTTGACTGGTGCCTCTTTGTGTGTGTTTGCAAGTTGTTGATGTCTGTTTACACTTACACTCAGATCTGCTCTAAAATTTTCCAGCACTCCCATACCAGCTGTAATGTCTTCATAATGGGAATCAGGCCATTCAGGATTGCCACACTTTAAGTCTAATTTTCACCATGTCACAGATAAACTGGGTACTCATCAGTATTTTTTGTGTGTTTCATGAATACATGGCAATAATAATGATTAATAGTTCTACCCTCCCATTTTATACAATTAATTCCCTCTTACTATTATGTTATAAGCACATTTCTCTTTAACTATTTTAAATGCAGCTTTTTCTTTAGTGGTTGTCAAAATCATAGATTGTGTGAGGCTGTATTCACTTACAAGTGCTCCTACTTTCATGCTGTTCTCATGTTTTTAAATAATGTATCGCTTGCTCTGTTTCCACAGAAATTGAATCCTGTCATTCTTTTCTTTCACACACATTTCTGGCCGTGTTCATCGTATTAATGTTAAAAAAGGGGGGGGGGGGGAATAGGAGAGATGTTTGCTGCAGAGCTGTGACAAAATTATGAAGATGATGGAAATGTTCATATAATAGTAACAGAGTTACAAAAAACATGATGAAACATATGATGTAAAATATCCAATAAGTCTGTGAGTTCAGATGTCCTACACCCATTTTCAGAACCCTGTAGGATAGTATCACACTACAGAGGTAGAATATGAAAGGAAAAAGAAATTGACTCCAAGCACCGACAAACATAACTGCATGGCATCAAAGTACTGTGATTTGCCGAAAGCAAATGCATGACCACAGAGTGCTTTGGCCAAAAATGACGAAACCAGGTGGCTTGTGAGTACTTCAGTCAGGTGACAGTGATGCTTGAATGTTACTGTATTGGCATTGTTGATTGAGACTTTGGTTGTTAATCGAATGTTTGAAGTCTGTGAAAGAGAGACATTAAAAACTGAAATGTTGTTAGAATTAAGGGATCACTGTAATGTTTGCAGATGCTTAAATATTGTATGGCATATATGTAGGTTTCTAAATACTTGGCATATTTTGGACATGTTATTAATTCAGATTATATAGCATTGAATGGTGGGATGAGTGATAAAATATGATCTTTATGTGTGACATCCCATTGTGATTTTTGAGCAGCAATTAGGAAATAAAAAAAAGTCTCACAACTGTGCTTATGTTATTTTATTGCTACATATTTTGGCTTTTGTGGAAAGCCATCATAAGGAAATGCAAAAAAATACATACATTAGAATGGTACTTTTTCATATAGCTGAAACCTCAACTTCATAGAAAATAAGTGTTGTATAAGTCAAAACTAGATAAAAGTCAAAGTCATGTGATCTATAATATATTAAAATTGTTGCCTAGGGCTTTGAGTGTGAAAGGGAATTCTTTGGTAATAAAATAAACCTTGAGGGGAGCAAACTGTATTTAAAATCTTATTAAACTCAAAACTCTGGTTTGTTTTCATGGTAATAAGATTTTTAATTACAGATTGTTCTCCATGGGGCTTATTTTATTACTGAATAATTTTCTTTCACACTTGAAGTGCTGGATAGGGGTTTTAATATATTATAGATTACATTTTAATATATACACACCTTTGTCTTTAGCTAGTTGCAGCTTATATAACACTTATTTTTTGTAGAGTTGAGATTTCAACTGTGTGAAAAAGTACCATTAGTGGTTGTGTATGAATAATCTTCCTTCATGTATTTTTTCCAGTGCCTGATAATGGCTGTCCACAAAAGCTGAATCATGTAGCAATAACTAATACAAACATAGCTGTGATTGAGAGTTTTTATTTTCTCATTGCTGATATCAGATGAGCTGGAAAGGATCTGGAAGAGAGTGGTTATGGTCTAATCAAGGGACTGTCATAAAATCTATGTGGAAGAAATGAGGAATGCCTCTTGAAATGCCCATGAGAATAGACAGTGACCTAACTGATATTTGATCGAGGCATCTCCTGAATACAAGTATAGAGTTTTACTACTACACCACCCATTTTGATGTTGGGTGTCTTGTTGGTAAATTTTTATTCTTTGTAAATGCCAGTAATGACTCTTCACTCTGTGCTGCATTTTAATGATACTTAACCCTTTGGTGCCAGAATTAAATACTCAGTTTGATGTGTAGCAGACCAGTTTAAATTGGGGCTGCATTGTAAAGGCCATGACTGTACCCATTATTTGGCATTGTGAGCATAACACAACTTGACGGCTGTACGTGACGTTGGTCACCAGAGGGTTAAGCTGCATTGCTCATTGTGACCATGTAATGCCAGATGACAGCTTTGTGAGACACACTGGCTTTAATTCCTTTGTGTGGCAGCAGCAACCCCTTTTTACTGTTAACAAGAAGTTCCTTGATTTTGGGCTTGATTTCTTGCTTGGTATCACCCCTCACCTCAGAGTATCCCAGCAGCCAATTATTTTTTGTTTCCTTTGGTTAACCAGCTTTTTAATTAACTGCCCTTTCACATGGTTTCATGTATATATATTAGCTGTACAGTAGTCTTGTGTGGACCTGAAGCAGATGAGTAGGTTTGGGCTGCAAAATGGGAGGGCCTGTGCTTGGAAGGATACTAACATGAATGTTGATTTTTTTCAGGCTACCTGTTATCAAAGGAGGAGGGTCAGCCAGGTACACCAGAGAAACCACTTTCGGATCTTGGCCGAGTGTCGTATCATGCGTATTGGAAATCAGTGGTGCTGGAATACTTGAATGAACATCGCACTGGCCAGTTGTCAATTGAGGAAATGAGTCAGTTTACGGGCATGTACAGTCATGACATTGCAACCACTCTGCAGCTGTTGGGTATGGTCCAAAGGTAAGTCTCAGAAGTGCTGATATTTGCTGTTTGTTAACCTTTCATGATTACTGATGAAAATTTGATAAACCAGTAGCAACTTTTACTTCAGTGGAAAATGGGGATCATATTCATTAATTGTAAGTTGATGTAATCTTTAAACAGGTTTTGTGAACCTGATGTATAGTAGTGTTTGTGCAGCTAGTATGAGACTTCATACTTATGTTGCATTTGTAGTGTCTGTGACAGCCACTGAACATCTTTGAGCGTCAAGCATCCAAGAAGAGTTCTTCTTAGACTGCTTGACCGTTGAAGATGGGACCAGTAGGTTTTCTCATAACATTGATAGATAACTACCAATCTACCCTGTGTGACATCCCAGTACAGCGTTGATCGTACACCACAGTGGAAGTCTGAAAATGTGCATGGGTCTGATTCTCAACAGTTGGAGGTTTATCATTACCTGAATGTTTAACAGGAAAAGAAAAAGGAACTAGTACTTATTGCATAAGTGTATTATTTCTGAATGTATAGTAAACATTCAAAGTGACTACCAGCAGCATCAGTACACTTCCTGGCATGTTAGTGACTTGAGCATAGGAATTGTTCTTTCACACTGGTTGCAGCATACAAAATATTTCCTAAGATGTCAGGTTTTTATGGTTTTCATTATGATGATGTGTTCTGGGATGTGACCTCATCGTCTGGCAAGAGTGTACTCGTTATCTCTACTGCATGATTCAAAGGATCTTGCTGCTCCCATCATCGGGGTAGATGATGATGGAGGTGGCAAAGTCCTCTGCATTGTAGTGCATTTCTATAACACTACATGTTGTCACATCTCAGCAGATAGCAGTCTTCAGTGAATCTCTTTTTTTTCCATTAGTTGCTGTCTCACTAGATCCCTACATTTAAAGGTCTCAGACAGTAGAGGTCTGGAGATTAGTGGTTTTTGGCACCGGAATTATTTTTTTAATTTTAGCACACCCTGTATATAAAATGAATAATACAGGAACTAAATACATTAGAATTATGAAACAAACTGCATTTTGAAGAGAAAAAAACAAAGAGTATATACCATGTTTAAAATATTCAGTACCTATATTTGTTGAATAAATATATAAAATGCAACTTCAGAGGTTAGCGGTGTGGTACGACCACTATAGTTGACATTAGGCATCAAAAGGTTAATATTTTAACTGCCAGAGACATCCATTGACTAAGGAAGGGATGGCCAACCCTAATATTGTAACTACCATAGCCATCCATTGACTAGGGAAGGGATGACCAAGTTATGTTTTTCCCATCTCTTTAACTCTGTAATGCTTCACAATTAGACCTGTGTTTGTATGACATTTCTGACTGGGAATGACTTCAAGTCTCAAAAATCCTGAAAAGATCTGAAGTCATGAATGGTCTATATTTTTGTGTGACTAGCTAGTTTTGAATTATGCAGGGTTGGGGGTGGATTGGGTGACACCTCACCTGCAAGACTGGTGATCTGTGTGGACTGGACAAAAGTGGATGAACATATGGCAAAAGTGTCGCGCAGCAAGACCCGTATTCATCTTGACCCAGAATGTCTTCGCTGGACACCATTAGTCACCACAGTTCCCAATCCATACCAGGAAGAAGAGAAGGAGGTATGTTTCTTGCACAAAGGATCTTGGATTGCTTCTATTTCAATAGTAAAACCAACAAGATGCACCAGTGTATCAAATTTATTTTATTTTGGAATAACCCTCTACGTGTTTCGGACGGTCTTTCTGTCCGTCATCAGGAGTTCGAGACTGTACATACAGCAACAGGCATTTGTCAAACAGATACTGCTGTCTGCTTGCTAGCAGGTGCTAGCAAGCTGACAGCAAATGCCAGTTGCTGTATGTACAGTCTTGAACTCCTGATGATGGATGGAAAGACGTCTGAAACATGCATTGTCATTCCAAAATAAAATAAAATTGATACATTGGTGTCTCTTGTTGGTTTTACTATAGAAATAATGTTAGATGCACGGCCCTATGAATGTCAAACAGATCATGGATTGCCTAATTGAAATGCACTTTATTTTTGTCTTAATGTTCAGATTGGTTATGTTAGACTGAAGTCATTTGTGGTGACTATATTTTTACATTGGGATGTCATTAGAGCAGTTTGCAGTGGAATTTCCATGTAATGCTTCATGGGTTATTTTTGGAATGTTTACTTTGAACTGTTGGAAGGTTTTGCGTGTGTTTTTTCATTAACAGCTCACGAACTGGTGAACAGATTTTTATGGAATTGAACATCAGACAGAAATAATGGAAACCTTGCGTGAAACCTACAAGTATTTCTGCGTGTATCTTTAGCATAACTGGGTAATATTAGAGCAAAAATTTACTGTAATTTTTTTGGTTCACCAAGCACTTCATTGCTGAACTGCTAGCTTATAACCACCAACAAATAGTCTTAACAAACAAAATCAGTCATGCATGATATGAAAGTGCATGGACGAAACTCTGCACTTTGAAATGAAGGATGAAGAGAGCAAGATTTGAGGGGGTAGGTGGTTTTGCATTTGCAAATTGATCTTCTTTTTCTTTTTCTTCTTCTTCTTTACCTTCTCTTTCCCCCCCTCTTTGCATTACAGTCCTTGATGGACCTTAGCCTTTCTCTCTCTTAAGAAGCTTCTTAACAGAACATATTTTTCATGCAGTTGGGTTGTAAACCCCATGCCCTACCCCCAACCTGGAGGACCAGGGTATCCCTTTTTTTCTGGACCATCACATTTGACCTATCTGACATGGGAGGCCCTACCAGTAGCTATGCCACTGCCAGCGTATCTCAGGATCATTTGACCATGCAAGTCTCACAACTACTTCTTAGTATGGATACCTTTGGGGGGGCTATTTGTTTGTAGGAATGACTTTATTTTGTTGTCCAGAAATGCAGGTTTTAGGGGGTTGTAAAAATGTATTCCTGTTGTCAAACCACTATGTTCTGGCAGTCCACTACACTGTTCATTCACTGAGTCACCACACAAAATTCATGTCCTTGATTTTTAATCTTCTGCTGATATTCACTGCAGGAATGCAGCAGTTAGCCCACCCTTTGGTTAGCCAAGTGTTACGAATTATGTCATACAGCCTTGCAGTTAGGTGTTTAGTAATTTGTGGGATTTGATGTGTGTGATGATGGGCATCATAGGGATTGTGATGGACGCTGTGCATGCTTCTCGGCTTAGTTTTTTTTTTCTGGTTTAGTGTTACATAAGGAGTTTTAATATGAGAGTTTCTATTTCATTGTACTCCGAAGGATTGTTAGTTTTGAGTTTTGTTTTTTATATGCTTTTTGGGGTTTTTAAACTAAATTCTTGTTAAATATATTGTTATTTATTAGATATGAACACTTCCCGCCCCCCCCCCCCCCCCCCCCACAATAGGTGGTTGTGGGTGTGTTGGAAAAAAAAGAGGGGGGGGGAGGATTAACAGGAAACATTTTTACCAGGGGGGGGGGGGGGGGGTAAATGGCCCCAAATTTTTG
>Ga0136643_10020412_pt1 | contig 10019 bp, 8 predicted proteins | sample TergutLab28metaG_FD_96883 | JGI IMG/M metagenome (GOLD analysis project Ga0136643, IMG submission 96883) | Labiotermes labralis P1 segment gut microbial communities from Petit-Saut dam, French Guiana - Lab288 P1 (version 3) (version 3) | ecosystem: Host-associated > Arthropoda: Insects >... | reverse complement strand
GTGTGTTTGTGTTTGTGTGTGTGGTGTGTGTGTTTGTGTGTATGTGGTGTGTGTGTTGTGTGTGTGTGTGTGTGTGGTGTGTGAGATAAGCTTCAAACCCTACTTTCTGAATTAGATTTGTTTACTGTAGTATACTCGTATATCGATATGCTGAGACAGTTACACCAACTTGGTAATCCCTTCAGACTTACATATATATATATATAGCACAGTCGGTTTAGCCACTCGCTACGGCCTGGACGGCGCGGGGATCAAATCCCTGTGGGGTGAGATTTTCCGCACCCGTCCAGACCGGCCCAGGAAACTTCCCACCCTCCTGTACAACGGGTACCGGGTCTTTCCGGAGGGTAAAGCGGCCGGGGTGTGGCTTTGACCACCCACCCCATCTAGCGCCGAAGTTAAATAAAGAGTAAAGCTATAGCTCTACTCCCCTTATGGACCTTCATGGCCTGTTCGAGAATGAACTTTACTTACATACATGTATGAAAATAATTGATGATAGGTGCAATACAGTAGATCGAGCGCCTTGAAATTTATCAGAAGATAACACGTGTTACCGGCAGTGTGCCGCAGCGTTGTGCGAGATATCGATCTTCAGCCTGACTGTTGCGATGATAGGAGTGCAGCAACACGTCCTAATTTCGGTGGTAGTGGACTGTCTTCGTGAGTCTTCTTTTCGGTATTACTACGATTCCTGAGTTTGGCAGTTAAACCGAAACATGTAGGATCGTAAATGTTCCTGAAATGTTTAACTTTTTTTTTTCTTACTGCCCACGGAATTCATTTGTTCCTCGAGCTGTATGTATGCCGGTAATTCAGCGACAGTCTTCTTTCGCCGATGACGTTAGTGCTGGTGTTCAAGTTTGTCTCTAATATCTGAACCAAATAATGCTTGATGCTAAGAAAGAGAGTAACTGCGACCTAAGGTGTTACTGAAGCCGTGTTTTGGTTTGTAAATCGTAGTTCATGAACGAGTAAGATTCATTTACTCCTGAGACAATGGAAGTTCCATAGTTTCAAATTCCAGCAAACACTGCGAGATGTACTAGGCGTAACCCATTTTAAGTCAAGTTTCATGCCCAAAAAACAACTTTTCGTGCCTCAGTTTGACGTATTTCAGCAGTTCACCGAGAAAATATGTGGATGCGATTATAAATTTTGTAAGTCTGCTCTTTGATACACATTTTTAATATAAATGAAGAACTGTATTACACACGCAGTTCAGGACGTTTATAGCCATTCTTGTTTTTTCGAACAGAATGGATTTGGGTTGTCTGCGTGTTCGCTTGTACTGTTACGTCCGAAGACACGATTTGTTGGACGGTAGATTCGGCTCATTGGAAGAGAGTTCTGTATCCAAAATCAGACGGCGCATAAAAGTAAGAAAACACTTTCTTGCCTTCATCAGGATTAGAACAAGTGAATATCATATTGGAGAGGTACAGAGAAATTAGTGACTTAGTCATTTGGTCTGCTGTGGTAGGTCTAATTTATTTTAAATTTCTAATTTTTTGGTTAATTCCTGTGAAGTAGTTTAACTAATCTAATCAAGATTAATCAAACACGTATTGTAAAGGCAGTATTTTCTACGAACTAAGGGGGAATATTGTGTGCTTTCTTCTGGGTAATTCCCCGTCCTCTGAATTTTATATGCCGACATTTCGGAACACACTCTGTTCCATCTTCATAGGCAGGTAGATACCTATCTGCCTATGAAGATGAAGCAGACAGAGTATTCTGAAAAGTCGGCATATAAAATTCAGATGCTGGGGAATTACCCAGATGAAAGCACACAACTTTCAGAACACGGCGAAAGTTTGAAATCAAGAAAGGGTGAATATATCTCATTACATGTGTATTTACACAAATACTTGCATAAAATGAAGAAGAATATTCTGTACATGTGTATAATTGTATACATGGAACATTAATCAGAATTTGAGAATATACATCAAAGTATGGATACTAACTAACTAAATTCGAGACACAGTCGCGTAACTGATTAACTGAAACTATTCTGCTCATAAATGTTCGAGCCGTTTGAATATTTCACACATCCTAATTGGCTCTTGGCAGTTTAGTGGCAAATGCCAGAGACATACATGAAACACCAGCGAGCTGTAAGGCACGTAAACTATTTCACCTGTGTAATCCTCGGAACGTGGAGAAAGACCTTTCATATTAAGCCATGCCGGGTTAACCAGATATTACACAATTAGTGCTTCAGTTATTACATAAAGGACTTTATGTTTAGACTCCGTAGCCGCTACTTTAATAAGCGGAATACTGTGCACATCCTCTTTCATTAGAGAATTTGTCAAAAAGGGGCTGTTTTCCTTAAAGAGTTTTACTAATTTACACAGTTGCGTTCCATTGGCAAATTGCCCCATAACGCTATAGTAAGTAGCTTTTATCTGTGTGAGTGAGGTGGGATTACAGGCGGCATCCACAATGTACTTCCCATGGCCTTATATGGACCAGCTTTCTGTGTCTTCTCAAAGGATGGAGACTCTTTTATGTAGTAATGCTGATAGAAAAATGAAGGTAAAATGACGATTAACGTGTACGTAAAACTACGCGTTTCTTGATCCATAACTGGTGTCCTGGACATGGATTTTTTAGTTACGCTGTCGGCTTTGTCACTGGGCTGTTTACTGGCGCTTGAAATGGAAACAGATTTAGTAATTAATTCAATATCGCTTAAATCACAGTAAATTAAACTCGAATTGTCTATAAATCTTTGGGTGAAGAAGAAGGAAGTTACTGGGAAATTTAGGATCCTGAAAACAACAAATTGTTTTGAGTGTTGAGATGATGTTGACTTTAGGATTAGTATCTTTATCGTTGCACTGTGCATTTCTTAGAGTCATTTATTTAGCACACCAACAAATGCACATACATAAAACTTTTACATTAAAACATTTAAAATCGCTCCAACATGTTTCGATCCTAGGATCAGCTTCAGGGAGCTACACTGTTCCTTGCTAAAGTCACATTTTTTAAAACACTCACTGATTAATTTCCTTATATTAAATTGGTGTTGTGGCAGCATGTCATATTGTGTAAGTCGTACGCTGCTGAGAATGCGCCTGACTATGGGTGTGTGTCTTGTGTTATGTTGCGTGGGACTCTCACGCAACATAACACACGACACACACCCCCCACAGTCAGGCGCATTCTCAGCAGCGTACGACTTACACAATATGACATGCTGCCACAACACCAAGTTAATATAAGGGAATTAATCAGTGAGTGTTTTAAAAAATGTGACTTTAGCCAGGAACAGTGTAGCTCCCTGAAGATGATCTTAGGATCGAAACATGTTGGAGCGATTTTAAATGTTTTAATGTAAAAGTTTTATGTATGTGCATTAGTTGGTGTGCTAAATAAATTACTTTAGGATTCGTGTTAACTCAATCATACTTCAAGGGAAAAACTGATAAATTTCTTCTCCATGTGTGATTTCAAAAGATAACTCTTCCATTTATCGAATTTATGTTGTATGTGTTCTTCGGGAATGCTTGTAAATCGTAGTTGTTATGCTAACAGCTTGATGAAATGAGCGGTGCTATTAATTCCTGGCCTAGTCTGTCTTACGACAGGTCCGTAGCCTCTTCCAAAACGAGTTCCCAACATTATGCGAGCTAGTACTTCCTCCTCCGGTTTCCAGCTTTTCTCGTTTCCTTAAGGTCATCCACTAGCTGCTTACGTCGTCTTCCTCGTCTTCCTGTTATGTCTGTCCTTCCTTCTATCCTTCTTTCGATAACGTGTTCTATGATCGTTCCTGTAGAAGATGTGATCCTTCCAGTTAGCCTCCCCTCTCTTTATTGTACGTAAGATTCTCCTTTCCTCCTAGTCTCTATGTAATAATACTTCTTCTGTATCTCATTTGATCGGTCCAGGTTATATTCATTCTTTTCTAGCACCATGTTTTAAAACCTTTCAAGTATTTTTGTACTGCAAACTAAAAACAATCGTTATTGGCCTATGTCGAAACTGCAATACCGACTGCAACCTACGTATCTGCGCGCGCGCACGCACACACACACACACACACATATATATATATACATATATATATATATATATATCCCATTCATATTAAGGCCTACATTTTTAAATGAATAAATAAATAAATACACTCATAGAGATGGGTTACAGCTACGTGGGTAAGTAGGTAGGTGGATACACATACATACATACATACACACATACATACATTCATTCTACATACATACATACACACATATATACATACATACACACACAAACATACATTCTACATACATACATACATACATACACACACACACACATACATACAAACATATATACATACATAATACATACATACATACATACATAGACAGATACACGGCTAGATAGCTGGATAGTATGATGAATGAATGGACGAAAAGTGAAATGGTGGAAACTAATTTGATAATCACTAGATTTTCTAGACGACTGCTTGTACCGCTCCATAACCGTACTCTGACCAGAGTGCACCATACTGTAGACATACTGTATATCATATTGTACATATACTTGTTACATCTGACTTCTTGAAGATGAGCTTTCGGGTTTGAAACATGCACATGTAGAAGTTATTGTGAAAATTACAATTAAATATAGTTTTAAAAAAGTGCACTTTTTTGGTTTGCATTATATGATTATATTACAATGCACGGCGCAACAAACAAAAAAAAGCAAAGGAATTATTTATGGTTATACTGTTAAACAGTGCCATGTTCTGAGAAATATCTGAAAGAATAAGAAATTTAATGCTTTGAATTGTGATCGCCCGGGCTGTAACGTAGTGTAATCTAATCCACGATAAGCGACGTTTCAGAAGTATCTGCTGCGTCCGTTATCAGTGGAGAATATTCTGCCTTGAAGACGGAGGCAGCATTTTCTACAAAAGTTGGTATTCACCACATTAATAAAGTATGTCACTACAGAAACACTTTGCGCTTTCAGAATTTCAGGTCTTACATAAAGAGAACTTATGTTTATTGGAACGTGCATCATCTTGATAGTTGAATAAAGAGAGATCAGCTTGATGTCACTTGCTTTTTTATTTCATTATTTAATGAAGCACTGCTTCAGCCTGCATACGGATACCACACCACCCCAGCCAAATCACACCGTAACACCAACACACATCGAACCAGAGCAATACAACCCATGAAATAACTCAACAAATAAGTCGCAAGTTCCTGAGGATGGATGTATTAACATCCGAAACATGTTGAGCATTAAATAGTGAAATAATAAAGCAAGTGACATCAAGTTGGTCTCTCTTTATTCAACTACAAATTGAACTGTTTGATTGAGAAGCGTATCTTGTTTCGCAGAGTTTTGTAGTACCTTTATTGACAGTAGAACAAAGTTCTGTACAATTAGATCAAGATGCTTCAAAGCTGCCTTCCTTTGTCGCCTATATCACTTTGTTATTATTCTCAGTCTGTTTGGTTAGGCAACAGACAGACCAAAATTCTGGCTGTACTTATTCTGGCGCTGACCTCGTACTTGGTCGTCATGTGCAACGTAAAATCGAGTGCCGCTGAATAGTGCAGTGAGTGCAAATTACGAGGTAATTCATTGGCCCGTGCTCTAGATTGCCGCATCTTTAAGAGGAGTGGGTCACGATTTGGCAAAGCGTCGAGGATGTGCTGGCGACGGCCACCTTACTGCAAAGTATCCTGTATTTATTTTCTCAAATAACTGAATGGGGTTACTGGTTATATTTTCACTGGTTTATTGAGTGTTCTACGGTATTTGGGCTACATAGATTCGATGGTACACAAATGCATATGGAGAGCGAGCGTTGTTACTTCAGGGTGAAAAAAACCTGAAAATAACAGCCTGAGGTGAGGGAAGGCTAAAATCGGCGGAGAAGAATCCTTGAGAAGTTAACTGATGATCTGATGGCGAAGACTTTTTCCATATGAACATTTTATTAAGGAATGTAACGTGACAGCGTGACGACTGTAGGCAAATTACTGTGGGCCTCCCTTTTTGGAAAAACTACTGAGACAAAGTCATGTGAAATTCAACGTGAAAATAGGCTATATGTGAAGAGATTTTAGAGTCAGCTTTTAAGAATGTTTTTACTGTACATCTCGGTTGCTTGGGGGGCGGAGTGGGGGGCAGCTCAGTTTGGGCGACGTGATTTCTTACCCCAGTGGGAATAGTACGTGGAGGTATCCCAGTGTCAACATTCACTTCACCAATGCGTCCCCAAAGAAACACGTTTCGCTGATTTTTGGTGATTTATGTCAGGTAAAAGGTAATGTAATTAATTCAATACACTTTGCTGACGGTCATGGTAGAGCGCGGCAAGTGATAGCGATCACTTCAATATCACTTCTCACACGTGAGGCTCTTTGATCACTAATTTTCTAGATTCACAAATTTTCTTGTAAGACTATGGATACCTTCTTGTATTAACACCTTAACTTGGAATACAATTTTTTGTTTTGGTAGATATAAATTTTGTAAAAATGATCAAACAAAGCCTCAATGACTCCGATGTACGAACAAAAGCGCTTTCCATCCGAGCGCACCTCATCGCCCTGCTCTACTAAGAAATTATCCCTCCAGGCCGAAATATTTTCATTGGCTGAATTGCGAATTTGCGTTCCCATTAGGCAGAATTTCACTTTTTAAAATTACAAACTAACTGGCTAAAACAAACGGCGAGAAGGAACGCACTTATTTGAGTTCAGCGATCCCAAACTTGCAATAAACGAATAACTTGGGATGGTTTACTATGTAACATTCCCTAGGACGAATTATGGCAATATGAAGGGTCTAAGCATGGGATCTCACAGACAAACACCGAGCCATGTCCTTCCGCTTTCAAGTGATATGCCGCCACGTCTCTTCCAAAAAAAAACTTATCTACCCAAATTTCTAAATCCAAAAGTTGTATACATCTAGCCCGAATCGTAAGCCGAAAATAAATAATTAAATCTCATAATCGACATGTTCACGGCTCAGACCGGAGCTGCCATTTACAATGAGATGGTGCTGCGGAATTTGGAGAATGTGCACTACATATTCAAAGTAGGCTTGCTGAATATGAATTTTGATAATAACTGCAGCATAGGAATATAATAAAACGACTGTCATGTCTGTGGGGCTGTATGAGCTGACGTGACAGATTACTGACACTATGTCGCACGAATCGGTTTGCAAATCCTGGTGCAAAATTAATCACAGTTATTTTGCAGAGTTCTACCATTGAGCTAATCAATCAGAAATACTGGATGTCGAATCCGAAGAAGAAGTAAATACATAACGGAAAGGTCCTTGCACGTAGCATAGTGAGGCGCAAGAGCTATCATGAAGATGAGCCACAAGAAGGCCACCGGAAAGTACCTGGGGTGTACTCAAAGTCCTGGGAGCAGTTGATCTTAAACTAATGGCACAGTTGCTTAGCAACGCATACAAAACTGAGTGTGTGTCAAGAATTTCAATTAAGTTACAATAATTTCCTTAAAGAGGAAACCAAAAGCTACAAAATGCAGCGACCGTCTCACAATCAGCCTCATCGCTCATGCAGAGAACATAGTAGTGAGGATGCTTAGAAGAATGTTTGAACAGAAAATGGAGGACGTACCAAGAGGAGATCTGTTCGGATTCAGAAAAGGAAGAGGAAACAGGGGTGCCAGTTGGATGATGAGGATAATATCAAGACGTACACTGGAACGTAAATAAAGACTTGTATTATTGCTTCACAGACTAGCGACAGGAATTTGTTCGTGTGAACTGGACAAAATGAATGTATGCCCTAAACAACAACGGTATCGACCAGGGCGAAAGAAGATCTGTCAACAAACTGTATATCGACAGGCGTGTTAAAGTGCGACTAGACCAAGGAGATAAAAGAATTGTGAAGACTGGAATGGGAGTTAGACGAGGGTGCTGTTTGTGAGTGATTCCACTCAAATTACGTAGAAAGTGAGTACCTTCTCGAGGAAACTTTTGAAGGGTTTGGAAACTTCAGAATTGGAGGGAAAGTAATTCGCACTGTGAAATATGCAGAAGATCTTGTGCTACTACCCAAGGAAGAGAGTTTGCTGCCGGGGGTGATTGATAGACTAATTGAAATAGGAAGATTATATGGAACGGAAATGAATGTCGGAAAACCTACGGTAATGTGAATCTCAAAGTAACCATCCACGGTACAGATTAAGATGGATAAAAAAACTGGAGGATGTGGATATTTGTAAATGTTTGGCTACTGTGACAACAAAGTATGCAAGATTCATTCATTCATTCTGTTGTCTGTCTTACGACAGGTCCATAGCCTCTTTCAAAGTGAGTTCTCCACAGAGTGCAATGTAGTATATGTGAAATTGAATTCAGGATTGCCATGGCAAAAGCAGCTTTTAACAAGAATTAGATTCTCTTTACCAGCAAATTGGACTTGAATTAAATGAATACTGTAATAAACAGCAACTTTTGGAGCATTGCTTTTTATGATGCTGAAGACTGGGCACTTCGAAAAGTATATCACATATACCTGGAAAGTTTCGAAATGTGGTGCTGGAGATGGACGGAGAAGATGGTTTCGAAAGGTCGTGTGGGGAAAGAAGAAGTATTGCATACTATCCCACATGCAATAGACAGAAAGAAGGCTAACTAGAGTTGTCACATCTTGCGTAGGAACTGCCTTCTAAAACACATTACTGAAGGAAAGTTAGAAGTGGCGCGCAGCTGAGGAAGAAGACGTAAGCATCTACTGGATGATTTAAAGGAAACGAGAAGATACTGGAAATTGAAACGGGTATAAATGGATCGCACTGTGTGGAAAACTTGCTTTGGAAGGAAATAAACCTCTCGTATGACGGGCTACGTGATGATGATGAATTAATCACAGGGACAATTTTATTCTTTAGTTTCAAGTTTTTTCAGGTGCTTTCGAAAAATTTCGAAAAGTGACTATTAGCTTCGTCACGTGTGTCTGTCCATCCGTCCGCTCGCCCACCCGCCCTCCCGCACGGAGCAACTCGGCTCCAACTTGACGGATTTTCGTGAAATTTAATATTTTAGTATTTCTGAAAATCTGTCGAGAAAATTGAGTTTAATTAAAATCTGACAAGAATAATTTGTGCTGTACATGAAGACCAGTCATTCTATTTGTGATCATATCTTGCTTAATTCTTCTTAGAATGAGAAATGTTTCAGACAAAAGCTGTAGAGAAAATCAAAACACACATTTTGTATCCAGCAACATTTTTCTAAAATCTTGTGGAAAAATACAGTAGAATCGGGCAGGCCACAATGACAATATGGCGCACACGCTTTGCATGCTGGATACCTAAGGCTGCAACTACACACTCAGAATATGTGTCAGTTATTGCTTTTCCACTGCAACATTGGTTGCACCAAAGCACGTCGATATTACGTTACACGTACATTGCTTCTCCTGTTATGTCGTGGCTCAACAGCCCTCGTGGGCCTAGGCCTAGGCCTCCTCGTTGTTGAGCTTGCAATATCGCAGTCCGTTAGACACACCGCCCTCAATAGGACTCCTCCTGGCAAGTGGTCTCGGCCTGTCGCAGAGACCTCTACCTGACAATACACAACACGCACAAGAGACTTTAACACCTCTGACGAGATTCGAGCCCGCTATCCCAGCACGTGGCTGCCCTCAGACCCACACCTTTAAAAACATACCACCAGGATAGGCGTTTCATTTTAAGTTGGGCTACAAAATTATGCAATATGCTTTATAATTGCGTACTAATTGGAATATGTTGCTAGCTAGTACAAAATGCAAGTAGGTATATTTTGATAATGAAATAGGCAACATGATAATGAAGACAATATTGCGATTGTTTTTTGTGTGCGTGGGGTCGAAGGGAAGTGCATAGAGGATTTCAGTGGAAACGGAAGGAAATAGACCGGGAGTGTGATATTAAAATGTATGTGTAAACAAATTCGATGTGGTGTGAGTGTGTGTGTGTGTGGGGTGTGTGTGTGTGGTGTGTGTGTGGGGTGTGTGTGGG
>Ga0136643_10020407_pt1 | contig 10020 bp, 10 predicted proteins | sample TergutLab28metaG_FD_96883 | JGI IMG/M metagenome (GOLD analysis project Ga0136643, IMG submission 96883) | Labiotermes labralis P1 segment gut microbial communities from Petit-Saut dam, French Guiana - Lab288 P1 (version 3) (version 3) | ecosystem: Host-associated > Arthropoda: Insects >... | reverse complement strand
GTCATAACTCCGTAACCGTCCAAAATCGGACACATGTTTATATGAACTTTTTTGATCACAAAGGCCTAGGAAATCACCTCCTGCAGTTATGCCCTAAAGTCGTGAAACACCCTGTATGTGTATATATATATATATATATATATATGTGTGTGTGTGTGTGTGTGTGTGTGTCACACGCCTTGTAAACATATATTAACCTCCTCTTTGACTTCCTGCTAAAGTGTACATTGATGTGTCTTGGTCACTTTCTCCTCATATTTCTGCTAATAGTACCACGAGCCCAGTTTTTAGACTTATTTGTGGCGTGACGAATAATTAATTTACGAAGACTGGCTGTAAAGATGCTGTAATGTAATGTAAGGGGTCGGGTCCTCTACTGACAACCCTCAGTCCTCAGATAATGCGCCCAAGCATGAATTTATATTTGAATGAGGAGTGTAAATATTCCTTCTTCACAGTGTACACCGAGTTGTGCGTAAGGGAACCGCGATTAGAGATCAGTCTGGAGAGAGGGTTTGCATAATTAGCGAGTTTCTGTTAGGAGTCCGTGTTACACGGAAGGTTCAGAAACAACGGTTTAGCCCGCCATTCCGTAAGGGTAATGGACAGATATAGCATGATTACTGATTAATTAATTTTCAGATATTATTTTTTATTATCATAAACTTTCACGAGATAATCCACATAATGATCTCAAAAAACACGAAAGACTGTAGAATGACAGATATGAAATGCATTTAATAAATGGCTTAGCTTTTCTTTGTTTTGTTCGATAAATGCGTTTTGCGGTAACTTTGTTTGCTTAGGAAAGTAATTCGTCCTAACAAAGGTATGGAATTCATTGCGATATTTGACGCTTCATCCCTTCGTAAGTAGCCACTCTCATACAGCCACTTAATGATAATGTATTTGTACCTTGACTTATCTTTTCCACTTTTGAAGCCCCGGATTCGCATCAGTAAGCAGAACCGAAACATGCATTCACTTTTAATGACACTTGTTTCACAAGAGGTTATAGAGCAGACGGCACTAAATTCCAGAATTTTGTTTCACCCTCTCTTGTTTTTATTAGTAAGTCTGTTTGCAAATTTGCAATCTCATTTTCTATTTCGTTCATGTGATCCTTTAACACAAACGTTCAGCACTCTCACTTGCATCCCGTTTTTAAAACGGATCAATAAAAAAGGCACATCGAAATTCTTGTGCTCAGAGTTTTCAGATATTCCTTCCAGCTCCCTTGATAGCTTGCAAACAAACATAATACTAACAGGCATATTAAATGTACCTACAGCGCGACTATGAACATCTGGGAAGTGAATTAGCTCACCTTTCATCAGATGGGTCTTTCATAACTACACTTTTCCTTTGAATGAATATGTGGCGCGAGTCAGTTTAATGATGGTCTTCTTTTAACTTCGATCCCAGTGTGTAACTCATTTTAGTGGTAAGATTTGTGAGTACAGCAAGATGTAGCAGCCACCGACAGATAATCGTTTGTGGCCATAAATCTCTTCTGTCTTGAAGAATTTTTTTTTCGTTGTTACACCGTGCATGTTGTTGAGTTACTCAATTGTTATACCAACTACTGCACATATATAAAATTTATAAAATTTACACATTAAAACATTAAAAACGCCCCTACATGTTTCGGTCCTAGGACCATCATCAGGGAGCCGTATCGTCCTTGCTAAAGTTACACTATAAAAAGTCACATTAATTTCGCTGTACCAGATCTAATATTTATTTTGACGATACTTACTTGGTATAATTAGTATTATAGGCATGCTGCCACAATACCCAACTGGTACAGTGAAATTAATGTGACTTTTTATAGTGTAACTTTAGCAAGGACGATATGGCTCCCCGATGATGGTCCTAGGACCGGAACATGTCGGAGCGTTTTTAATGTTTTAATGTGTAAATTTTATAAATTTTATATATGTGCAGTAGTTGGTATAATAATTGAGTAGTCCTGAAAATGTTCAAAATTGCTGGAAGAATAACGTGTATAGATGATGATGATGATGATGATGATGATGATGATAATAATAATAATAACCTTTCCTCTACTTAGCCTGTGGTCCTCGGTGTGTAACACTAGGCCGCTGTCAGTTTCGTCTCATAAATGTGTAGAAGGGCTTTTGTTGAAGATTCCTAGCATGGATGGAATTTACAGTTTTCTTGCACAACACACCTCACATGTTAGAGACGATAACTTGTGTACGTAGTGTTAGCTGAGCAATGGTACAGTGGTAATTAAAAAATGCTAGGGAAGTGGGATTGTTTTTGCAAAGCCCAGTTATAGTCAACGTTGGCACTTGTCAAGGCTGGAGCGCCATCTGTGGTGACTGACGCAGTATCTTAGTGGGATCATTTATTTACTGAAGCTTCCAGAAGCTTTGAAACATGTCTTCACCTTTGATATTTCTGTGTAATGACATTGTTTTGTTCTCACCAGCTCCTCCTTAATATTTGAATCGCTGAAATGCGTCCGGAAAAATCAAGTAACTGAGAAATGTCACAAGACATCAGTTGACTCATCTCGCTGAAGTCTAACAAATCCCCCAGAACTGCAAAATCCTGCCTCTGTCTTCGAACTACAGTCCACTCCTCCAGTGGCAGTACTGACGAAATAACTGGACAGCCTTAATGAAATTGCGTATTTCAGTTTTATTTCTACGTTCATTAAGTAGTGAATTGCCGGCCAGTACTAAACTTTATGTAACCACATTGCCAACTTCAAAGGACTGCTAATACTTCTTCCTGGCCAAGATTTCTGTGATGTTGTACGAAAGAGCGGTAGCCGCTTTGGCTTTGTTAAAATAGCCTTGGAAAATATTGCCTGACGCGAACGTAAATTACGTGGCAAATCCTCAAGGTTGTTTCTACGTATCTTTGTGTTGTCGGGTTATTTGTGTAGTCTTTGAATACACGATTATGAAATGTCGTTCACCACTACGTTTCTTGCTAGCATCCACCTGCAAATTACACACACACACACACACACACACACGCACACGCAGACACACAGACACTGACACACATACACACAGTAACACACATAGTGTTATTAATATTGATGAACAAATACTTGTTTGCCAGTTTGTCCTTGAAGTTTTACACAAGTCTTTTCGATCTATTCTTATTACCACTGTCCCCCCCCCCTCCCTTTGTGGCGCTGCGGCCCAACTCGGGCCATGGCCTCCTCATTCTTGATCACGCACAACGACGCATCATAGTCGGTAGGACCTCTCTGGACGAGTGATCAGCCCGTCGCAGAGACCTCTACCTGACAACACACAACACTCAACACAGACATCCATGCCCCGGCGGGATTCGAACCCACAATCCCAGCAAGCGAGCGGCCGTAGACCCACGCCTTAGACCGCGCGGCCACTGAGATCGGCATTACCACTGTATAGGAAAATCATGTTCTTTTCCTCGCGCCAAAGCACTCATAATTTGAAAACCAGTATGTATGTAACATTACAACCGAGAGGCATCCACATGAACATTGGCCTCGAAACTTCCAGACGTACTAGTTAGTGCGATAGTACGTCTACTGCAGTTGAAGGGGTGGTGGACCTTCAGTTCCAAGATCCTAAAACACTAAGAGCTACGTACTGTCTCCGGTATGTTATGGTTCACATTGCTTGGGTTTTAACCTGGTGTGATATTTTGCAAAGTCCCACTGACTGTAAGACCGTCGATGGCAGTAATGAAGAGGAGTCAGTGGTGGTGCCAGCACATCTGCAACTCTTTGACTAGAAAACATACCAGTAAAAATGCACGTCAGCAAACTCGGACAAAATCATTCTAATTACGGCACAGAACTACCGCTAACGATAGGGTAACTTGGGAATATCGTATTGGTTTAAGTTTCCTTTCACAATGTACCAAAAAAATGGGCGGAATTGCTTTGAAGCATTGTTTTTGGCCTTTGGGCATGGAATAAAGGGCGTTTTCTTATGCAAAATGTCTCTGCAGGCAACATCACACGGTGTCACGGGCAACGTGGGTAGGCCTGCTCTGTTAATACCCGATTTCAAGGTTTTATTCGGCATTGTAGTTGTTTATATCCCAGAACTTCGCGTGGATGTCTCATTGGTTCTGTTGTGGATAGGAAATTAGACAATACAACAAAGCAGGTGACCACGAGTGACCATCGTTTTTGTTTTGATTGTTCCAAAAATAGATAATTTCCACGTGAAAATGCGGTCACCGTAATTCATTTAGCGATTCATGGGAAGACGAACGCACTTAACGGTAAAGGTAAAGGTAAAGTTCACCCTAGAACAGGCCAAGAAGGCCCATAGGGCGAGTAGAGGTATAGCTATACTCTTTCTTTAACCTTGGCGCTAGATGGGATGGGTGGTCAACGCCACGCCCCGGCCGCTTTACCCCCGGGAAAGACCAGGTACCCATTGTATAGGAACCTGGGTAGGCCCGAGGGCCGGTCTGGACGGATGAGGAAAATCTCTTCCCACCGGGATTCGTTCCCCGGACCGTCCATCCCGTAATGAGTTGCTATAGCGACTGAGCTATCCCGGCTCGTGACGAACACACGTACATCATTAAAGTGTTCTGGAGGATGTGAGATCTTCAGAATCCTGAATCTGAGCGGCGGACCAAAGCTTTAGTGGTGAATTTTTGTACGAAATGTTGAAAATGTTGCGTAGTGACTGAGCTGAAGGACTAGCATCCGGACACGGCGAGAGCTGGGAGTTCGAATCTCGTTTGCAAATGGCGATGGCAGCTGATATTGTTGGTGCTGCCGGCGCACTGTGCATCGCGGAAAGTTACTTCATTACTTTTATTCTTTCAATGTAACAGCGCATCGATTGTTGCCAGGAGCAATATATTTTAAGTTCCTGCGTACAGACGTACGGACTGACTCGACGATCGCAGCTCCCCTGAGCCACCGTATTTTCTTGCTGAACACTGACTAGTGGGAGGCGTCGTCCATTGTGTAACGTATACACGCCCAAGGAAGCGTTTCTTGGCGCGTCTACACAGCAGCTGTGAAAGGCTAAATACGAGTGTTAGCCTCCTAATGTCTGCCTGTCCACATGGAACGGAGTGACTGCCACCGAACTGATTCTCGTGAAGTTTCATATTCTTTACTTGTGCTGTGGACAGAGCTGTGTTCCAATTCCTTACGGTTTCCAGCTTCTGTGCCTTGTTAACTTTTCTTCCTGTTTTTGCCCTCTTCCTCCTTCGTCTCCTTCCCACCCGTTATTTACAACTTTTCGTATTTTTTCTTCTTCCTCTTCTCCTCTCCTCCTCCTCCTCCTACTTCTTCTTCTTCTTCTTCGGTGTTCTGGCAGCGAATTTTGTGTTCGAAGTACAAAGTTTAAACGAAATGTGCGTGTCGTGATGTTTGCGGATTATGGAAAGTCTAAAAGTAAATTTACAATTGAATGACTCCAAACACGTACTGTTACAGGGAATGTGTTGCATATGTGAAAGGACAGCGGTAGTATGCCAGTGAAGCAGGGGTACGGAAATGACAAAACTACAGCCGAGGTACCTTTTCATAGGTGTGCGTATGTTAGTGACAGTTTTACAAATGGATGAAGTTTCATGCAAAAATACGTTACTGAAGAAAGTTGGTTATTGGAAGGTATAGGTTTAGAATGTCTGCACATGCCTTTACATGAATTAGTCTGGATTTTTGAGACCATAATATATAGCTTAACCCTCGACCTTTCCGTTTAAATCTTTGGGGAGTCGAAATTCTGACCTGAAATAGGACTCGTATTTTTCTTTATGTCTGGCCACACACATAGACGTCCTTTCACACAGGATTGGTAGGCCTCAAGCAAATCCTGCGGGATCAAAAGGTCACGCTCCAAGAGTGCCCCTGTCCAGAAACGAGATAACATAAGTGTATTTCCTGCAGGCTAATCCTGGAACTCGGAGAGCCAAAGCCCTTGCGTTTATGGATAAGAAATGTGCAATTTCTCACAAGCTTGGCGTGGTGCCTGGCATTTTAAGATACACAGAAGGATTGTCGTGGCACACTGTCGACCTGAGGAAACTATTTACGATTTTGTTTGGCTCCATCTTGCGTAGAGCAAGAAGAAACAAAACCCATGCTGTGGCCTGTACTTCTTGAGCACGAGACATTCTACAGGATAATGGTACAGTAAGTACATAATATGAAATGGCTGTTACATCCTAAAAAGAATGGTGTATTGATACATTTCTTGCACGGTTTTCAAACCTATACAATATCACTTAATGTCATATTTCAACCTAGGCCTCATCATCTTGCACACACTTCTCCAACTTGGAAGATACGGATTCATTGCTTTTCCTTGAAAATTCAAGAGGCGCAGCGACAAATTATCTCAAGTTTGTTGTTCCAGCTTGTCTTGTGTTCTTGGCTTTGATCAGTAGACATCGTTTTTGGCTCGGCCACACAAAAATAAATCACATGGCGTAAGATCGGGACTTGGCGGAGTCCATTCAGATTGTCCTCGACACCGAATCCACCGACTCAGAAAATGGTTTTCAAGCCAGGCACGACCAAGATGCGCAAAACGTCGTGGATGTGCTCCGTCTTGCACGCAGTGCACAGGTCTTCATTGTTGTCCTAATGAGAAACAACGGGCAACCGAAACTGTCAAGTATATCCTCTAGCGCGGATTTACTTTCCACTGATACTACCGTAATTATAGTAGCTGGTCACCGCAGACAAAGGAATAGTTATCAGACATCTAATGTCTTTTTAGTCACAAGGTCTCATTTCCAACTCCTTGTTTGCTTGCGTTTGGATGTAGTTGTCTACACTGAAGGATGTTGCCTGTACAGTTCAGTAATATCCACGGAGAACTTCTTAGATGAATGTCCTGTGTCGCTGTCCTTTCTGATACATACAACAGAAACGACAGGATCCACGAACTATGATTCGCAAGACGGTAGGATGTAATTGCGTGTATCCACTCACACGCACTGACACGCTGTAAGCACTGCTTGTCCAGGTAATATACGTGTAAACGGACATGCATTAGCGTGCGTTTCGCCTGGGGCGTTGCAGTTCTGCGGGAAGTGGCGTCCTTATGTGACTAGCTATCGGAGGAAAAGCGACGCCATGGTTTGGAACTGTGGATAGAGCTTTGAATGAAATTATTTGTGCAAAGTGGTCAAGCTTAGGTTCTTGTTGTATAAGCGGCGATTAACTGCTGCATACAATAAGATGATGGTGATGATGATGATGATGATAATTATACAGTAACCTAACCGATATATTTGCGGACTTGTTAATTACGAAGTGTCTAGATGAAGTTGATATTACGTTTTACGGTTAAGAAGCAATTTTGTGCCCTAAAAATGCTGTAAATCATATCTGCAGAGAAGTGCCGAACAGACTAGATATACCGTTTGTTATTAGTATAAATGCAAGGGCTGTAGACTGTAAGGATAAAGAATATGTATTTTAACTAATGAAGAATGTATTTGTGAGTGGATTTTGAAGGTATATTCGATACAAAATTCTGTATGATTTTAGTATTATCGAGATGATTGACCACAATAGGTCCGTGTTTACACCAGAGTCTGTTGTACTATTTTGTTGCTGAAGGCGAACGAAACACGAGGCACGGGCGGATGGAATTCACTCTGTAGGTGTTTTGATTTGCTTGCGAATGTGAATTCTTGGTAATTACAGGTTTCAGGGGTCACTGTGTAATTTTTGTACCTGTATATCGTGTTTGTAAGGGTTAGGTTAGGGCTTTGGGACAAAACTTTACTGAACATATCGACGTCTGCTGCGAAAAATTCAAACCTCGGTTATTCTTCATGTCTGGGGAGAAATTTTGGACCTGTGGAATCATTTGTTATATATAAAATTGGTAGTAATGGGAAAGTAGTTTTCGTGGCAGAAGTTTTCGCCTTACGAGCAGTTTTTGAGGGAGGAATTAATATCATAAACAGTACCATTGCTGTGCTCTTATACAACGCGACAAAACGGTTTCGTACGTCTTAATTTTCGAAAATTTGCTGGTCTGGTATCTCACAGTAGCGTAATAGTGCCTATAGTCACATATGCTTTATTTTGCCTACATTAGAGCAGCGTTAGCTTCCAAATGAATTGTCGTACACCACTTCAGGTGCTTGTTTTCACCCACTCGGCGTAAAATGCTTAGGGATTTCTGCATATTGATATTCACGAAGTAGCGAGGACGGCGTGGATCATACGTCACCATGACATGATGCTCAATTTCTGGGACATCTCTAAATTTAACATTTTTGTTGCCTAACTTTACCTTTCTTACCCCTCATCAAAATATGGCGCCGTTTTAGGACGCACAGGAGAGAGGAAATGAAGTTCTGCACATTCTCGACTTTGGCTCTACATGAAGGTGACTTCAACTTCACTCTCCGGTCACTTGGCTGTACGGGTCAATGCCCCCGATAGCCGCTGTTTTGGCCCGGATCCGCTCTTGACGCAGTGGCGAAGAGTCAGTTCCCTGTTCCTGCCCGTCGGCCATTCCTTAACCAGTCATTCTATTTATTAAGTTGCCTCGACTCGTAGAGTTTTTGCGCGCACACACACACACTCACGAAGTTTTAAAAAGAGGCACAGTTCTTCCAATCACACTTCGCATCGTCACTTTTCGCCTTTGTCATTGTCTGGTCTCCGAAGCCTTTCAGCAATACCGTCAGGGTTACGCTTTTGGATCAACTGGACAATAACTTGCGTGACTCGATATAGACCCTTCTTGTTGTACAGTAAGTACGGTGATGATCCTGCAGGCGTTGTAGATATGAGAACAGAGGTTGGAGCGTCGTCCTACGGTAGCTTCGTCCGAAAACTCTCCAGAGAGCAGAAGTATCGTGTATGTGGACCTAGCGAAGGGGAAGGGTTCGTGTTAGGATATCCTGCGGTGTGTAATATTTTCAATTGTTATCTCTCTTTTCTGGTTTTAGATTCCCTCTTCCCTCTACTACTGCACTGCCGCTGGACTTCATGTGAAGTTTTCTGCCCTTTTATGACTAAGCCTGATATTTGAAGGTGCAGTATCTGATTCGAATGTTGTACAGAAGCAGTGCCCGGGATGTGGTTATGGCGCTTGAGTCGATAAAACAACTGGCTTGAATTTCCGTCAAAGTCATGCTTCTGCAGAATGCCCGGTTTGTTTGTGATCCAAACGCCTTACAATCACAGGGACGAACTTTCCGCACGACTGCGGAACTATTGCCGAAATATTGTCCACAAATAGTTGAGTGATGGGCTGTGTACCCGATATTTAATATATCTTATCTTATGCTTGTAGGAGAGATCATGAAACTCGCGTTCGTGAGGTCAGTGGACCTAATTGCGAAGCATCTGTTCTAAAAAAAATTTCTTGGTCCTTGCATGCTAATGTGTATGGGTTTTTTTATAGTACGGATTAACTTGGTGTGATATATGTCGTTGCTTTACGTATACCAAGAAACTGACAAATTTTACGGATATTTATGGATTTAATATCGTAGTGATACCAATTTCCTTAACAATTGAACTAAGCACCTATCGCATTATTATTATTATTATTATTATTATTATTGTTAATGACCTGTATGCAGAGTATTTACAGTTATGTTACCTTACACAAACTATGTTTCTAGGGTATGTAATGTTAACAGGTATTTTATATTAACAATTTATGGTACATGTAATTGTTCTTCGCGTGTTGTGTTTTTTGTACTTGCATTAGTAGGCCTGCTTTCCGACGTGTGTGTTCATTACCCAATAAAACTGTGTTCTGTAGTTCCTTGATTTCTTGCTTTACCGGTATGTTGTTCAGGTATTTTCTGAATGATCTGGAGATGGTTCTAGTTGCTCCTATTATTATTGGTATCACCTTTGGTTTCATATTCCACATGCGTTGATTTTCTACCATAAGGTCTTTATTATTATTATACGATATGTATGTCTCCTGTCACAGGCATTTCTTCCTGGTACTTCTCTTGAACCAGCGGTGATCCCCACCGCTCAGGCTTCAAGCTTCACATTGCAGTACTTTCCATATT
>Ga0136643_10020406_pt1 | contig 10020 bp, 3 predicted proteins | sample TergutLab28metaG_FD_96883 | JGI IMG/M metagenome (GOLD analysis project Ga0136643, IMG submission 96883) | Labiotermes labralis P1 segment gut microbial communities from Petit-Saut dam, French Guiana - Lab288 P1 (version 3) (version 3) | ecosystem: Host-associated > Arthropoda: Insects >... | reverse complement strand
GAATGGAGTGGCTAGCCAGTACCCTTCACACTACCTCGGAACATGGTGTATCCAGCATTACTATCATTACTACCGCTGATGCGCACACCTCGGCTGCCAGAAGTCGACTGAACTGACGCCCCCGCCGATTTAAATAGAATCGCCCGTTTCGCCGAAAGAATAAATCTGGTTTCTGCGCGTGTGCCGTCACATTTCAACTGGCCTCTACCTAGGCTCAACAGCAACAACAGCCTACATCTTCAGCGTAAGAGTAAACTTGGTTACAAAGCGGGTTCCTTGGAATTTTGGTAAAACCAATACACGACGTCGGGTGTCGGAGGAATATAGTCTTAACATTCACTGACTTGAGAAACCCAAACCTAAGAAAATGTAAATTTAATTTTCGTATACTGAGTAATGGAAGAGATGAATATCCTACATACGACAGACAGTCAAATGAAAATCTTAATAGTGCGATAAGAATTATATATACATATTTAAGGGTTTCATTTGACTCTCCCTTGTACAATAAAAGGAAGGAAGGATGGAAGGCTAACTGCATAGGAGCTGGCCTCTAATACATGTTACTGAAGGAAAGGTAGAGGGAAGGACAGAAGTGACGCGAAGACGAGGAAGAGTAGGTAAGCAACTACTCGATTACATTAAGGAAAAGACAAGATACTGCACATTTAAAGAGGAAGCGCCATATCGCACTGTGTGAAGAACTGCTTTGGGAAAGGATACTAACCTGTCGTAAGACAGACTGCGGAATGAATGAATGAATGAATGAAGTTTGTAACTTCAAAACACTAAGACATAAGTTCATATAAATAACATATTATTTAGAAACTCGGCTCGTATTTCACAGGAGAAGCTCCGCATTTTCACTTCAAAGACCGAGTGGTGTGCTGTTCAGGGAAATTACCCCTGTTTAGGGTAAGAGTCAAGCAGGACACATATAAACACCGTGTGGATAAAATGTTAATCTCTCTCCTACAAGGGCGCGTATTTAAATTTTAGCTCATGATTTATGAAAAACGAGAGTTTTATTCGAGCAGAAAAAAAATTAAAATTATGAAATTAGCGTTATTTTGTGGAAAATAAAACACAGATTAAGCAATGTGCCTTATTAGTTTTTAATTAATTTTTTTTCTAAATTTCTTTGTTTCCTAAATATATAAAATTAAACTCTGGGGATATTTTCCTACGTGCTTTCGCTTTAGTCATAGCGGGGTATTTGAAAAGTTAACGAATGTGCCTTCAAAGTAACCACTGTGCCTGAACTGACGCGTTATTCGCTGTGCACTGGTGACAGATGTTCTGCCATAAAATGCCACACAGTTTACAGAGAAATCCGCTACGTTAACGTATTCCCGCTCACTGGCGTACCGAGGGGTGTTGGGAGGGTACTACCCCCCCCCCCGAAATTCCGAAGGCCCTCCAAAATCGCGCCAAACTCAACCAGATTGTGAAAACATAAAAATTGCTGAATTTAGGACGCCAACACCCCAAGATGTTCGGAAAAAAGGCAGTTAAATTCTAAAATTACCTAAGTTCGCAACTGTTTTACATTATCAATTACAAATAAATTGGTTGTCATCATAAATAGCCTTAAAGTACCAAAAATTAAGAAAATTTTACTATACGAAATGAAATTTCTTGTATCAAATTACAGCTGCCTCCAGAACTCTGACTACGGGGCTACTGCCCCCACAACCCCGTTCTCTCTGCCCTCTGTCCTCAACTGAATTTGTTGAACCCCCACCGAACAAAATTCCTGGGTACGCCACTGCTCCTGCTACATGTTCCGGCAAGTTCTTATGTGTTTCATCACGTAGTGTTGATTGCAGTAAAGAAATACACAGACACCGTCAGGCACAACTAGTGAATATTATAAACCTTATAATGGCAACATGTTTCGACTTAAATTGGTCATCTTCAGGACAATAATATAAATTCCATAAAAAGTGTTGTATGCATTATACGCAGTTGATATCTGTCTAAAACAAAACTAAATTACATTTTACTTAATAGAACCGCATGTTTCGGCCTAGGCTAGGCTATCCTCAAATTCACACACAGTCTCAAAAAAATACCAAGTGTGAAACGTACAATAGCTGTATAATATTTGGAACTGGTTAAAATGTTACAGTTGGGCCCGGTAGCTCAGTCGGTATAGCGACTGAGCTACGGGCTGGACGGTCCGGGATCGAATCCCGGTGGGGACGGGATTTTCCGCACCTGTCCAGACCGGCCCTGGGGCCCACCCAGCCTCCTGTACGATGGGTACCGGGTCTTTCCCGGGGGTAAATTGCGGCCGGGGCGTGCTGCTGACCACTCAGCCCCTTCTAGTGTTGCGGTCATGGAAGAGTAGAGCTATACCTCTACCCACCCTCTAGGCCACACCGGGCCTGTAACGGGAACACTTTACTTTTACTGTTACAGTTACCAGGGGCCACGTAGACTAGAACAAGACGTGTCATGGAGGCTTTGCAAAAGTTTTTTATAGTTTTCAGTACTGCATACAATCGTATGAAAAATATTAATAACTGATTCATAATGGAATTAAAGTTAGAAGACTGGGGTGGGAAGGTAATATTATAGGAATGGAAGATAAAAGAATCCCCCCCCCCAAAAAAAAAGTTTCTTAATGGCAAATTTCATTATAAAAGACCAGTGGGAAAACCAAGAAAAAGATGGGAGGATGTCGTCCGGAGGGACACATCACAGATCGTAGGAGTAAGATGATGGATTGGGGATGAGAAAAAGACAGAGAAAATGGAGGCGTCTTCTGAGGGACGCCAAGACCCAGAAGGGACTCTAGCGCCAAAGATGGACGGATGAAATGGCATCTCCATTTTGTGCACAGTTAAACCAATACATGTTGCTGCATCAGATTTGCTTTCAAAATATTTTAATCATATTTAATAATTCTAATTACTATTCAAAACAAAATCTGACACAAAAACGTGTATCGTTTTGATTTAAATCCGAGGTTTCAACTATAAATACAACTGTAACAAGTAATTATTATGAATTTTATACTTTTCTCCTGAAGATGTCCATATTATGTCCAAACGTGTTGCCGTAACGAAGTACATAACATGCACTACATGTGACTGACAGCGTTCATTCTCTCATTATTATCACTGCTCTCCATACCTACTTCTAGTTGTGTTTGTTTTCACTGCAGAACGACCGCTGTGCGTTTCAGGGCTGAAAAAAATAATGACTCCCCCTGGCGGTAAATAAATTGACCCAAAACCCCCCAAAAAAAACTCCTAAAAAGAGACACGATTTAATGAAACACGAGTGGCAGGTTGGCTATCGGGGAAAGTAAACTCCAATTTCTTCTCCAGGTCCCAGTAAAATTACATGAAACCTGTGAAATTTCTGGCAGAATCACTCCAGCTTTCCAGCTGTTCCAGATCGAGTTATTTGTCAGGGTTTCTGTCCACAAAACAACGCTTAACCAAGCTTGAATTACACTTCTGTACAACAACACACATCTCTCAGTCCAATTCGCTCTCTCAGATGAAGATAATGTATTAAAATTTGGAAAGTCTGTGAGGATCGTAGCTGCAGAGTTATACGAGAGGAAGAGATGGATGAAGGAAGCAGTGGAGCCAATTTCAACTGGCGAAAAGCGAATACACTCTTCAGAATAAACAAGTTAGACAATGTAGGTGTAACGTAACATTTCGAAGCGTTAGGGTAAGCATTGTTGCAACTGAAACTCAACAATGCATTCTGTACGTGTTGCTGAGCCAGACGTCACTGCCAACAATATAAAAATATTGACTGTTGAACAACAAATGCTCTTATGGCAAATTTATGTCGCTGGCAACAATACAATCTACTTAGATCTTCGCCCTAGGTTTTCCGATATATTTGCCTGACATTAACCTTTTAAAGCCTAGCGGTAACTTTACGTACCACCAGGTTCGACAATCAAAAATTCTACATGGTGTTCGTTTTGCGTTGTTTTGTACGGATCTCAGAACAGACAGCGACCTTTGCTTTATACGTCATTAACTGATTGCAATTTATAACCGTGGTGGAAAGTGTTTACTGCGCGGTACGGACTGATTTCCTACATAAATCATATTGTGTTTCGTCTTTAAAAGCTTGTCCAACAATATGGCAATAATTGCCCAACAAGATGCAACATAATGCAGTTTATTTAAATCCGTCAACTGCTCAACGTATTTCGGTAGGTATTTCACCCATCATCAGCAGCTCATAACACTGTATCTACAAATTTTGACGTTTTGCTGACCGTGCTGCATCTCAGTATATTTATCTCAGTAATTAACCAACTTGATGCACAAAATTTTTTTTTTACAATAAGTTTATTTCATGCCTCTACATGTTTCGAGCACCATGTGCTCATCATCAGGAGGTCAAAATTGCATTACACAGCCTCTGGTATCACCACAGCTATAGGTGGCCGTCTGGTGCACAGGTGCACCTGTATCCGGGCTGCCGGCAGCCCGGATACCACCCCAGCCGAACCGCACCCTAACTCCAACACACAACAAACCAAGAACGAAACAGCCAATGTGTGCTAGTTCAACAACATAGTCACAAACTCCTGAAGATCGACATAGAAATGCCCGAAACATGTTGAGTATCTAAGAAGTAAAGCACCCTAACTCCAACACACAACAAACCAAGAACGAAACAGCCAATATGTGGTAGTTCAACAACATAGTCACAAACTCCTGAGGATCGACATATTAATGCCCGAAACATGTTGAGTATCTAAGAAGTAAAGCACCCTAACTCCAACACACTACAAACCAAGAACGAAACAGCCAATGTGTGGTAGTTCAACAACATAGTCACAAACTCCTGAAGATCGACATATTAATGCCCGAAACATGTTGAGTATCTAAGAAGTAAAGCAAATATAACAAGTGACATCTAGTTGGTTTTTTATTCTTCAACTATCACAATGATGCACGGTCCAATAAACATCAGTTACAGAACATCTCTTTCATTAAGTTGCACAGCTCTCCGTTTGATGCCTGTACCACACGGCTGTAAGCCACTCAGATAGAAGTAAAGTAGGCTACATTCAACAAATAACATTCACTGCGAAATGGCTATGCGCTGAAAATTACAGCTGTGTAGAAATACCCAAAAGTGTCATACAAACACGTCAAATACAGACTCAGATGAAGGATACGTCAGTCCATTAAATTTATACAGTCCACGAGACCATTCTTTATTACAAAATATATTTGTTTCAATAATCGCTAAATGTTTCGACCCTACAGGCTCATCATCAAGCTGGAAAACAGAAAATACACAAGGCAGTGGTAAAGCAATACGTATTACAAATTCTGAGTGTGTGTTTGTAGCCTTAGGTATCCAGCATACAATGCGCATGCGCCATGCTGTAATTTGTGGCCTGTTCGGTTGTACAGAATTTTCCCATATTATCTCATAAATAACACGAATTTGAAAAAAAAATGTATTGTACATAAAATGTGTATTTTGATTTTCTCTACGACTTTTGACTGATACAGTTCTCATTCTAAGAAGATCTGAGCTAGATATGATCAAAAACGTATATTGGTCTTCATGTAAAGTAACAGCTATTCCTGTCAGATTTTAACGGAACTTTAAATTTGAAGACAGGTTTTCGAAATGTGCTCAAATATCAAATTTAATTCAAATCCGCCCAGTGTGAGACTAGTTATTCCATTCGGACGGACGAAGAGACACGACAAACCTAACGGTCGCTCTTCGCAAATATGCGAACGCGCGCCTCAAAAAATAGCGTCACGCCCCGGCCGCTCTTTACCCCCGGGAAAGACACGGTACCCATCTTACAGGAGGCTGGGTTGGGCCCCAGGGCCGGTCTGGACGGGATCGGAAAATCTCGCCGCCACCGGGATTCGATCCCCGGAACGTCCAGCCCGTAGCCACTCGCTATACCGACTACGCTATCCGACCCACTGCGCCTAAAAAGGATGCCATTAACCATTTAAACGCCAAATTAAATCCCATCTGCCCTTTGTTAGCATTATTCGGAGCTCACCATATTCTACACGTTAGCAGGTAAAGGGTTAAAAAAGTTTATAATTCTTAGTAATGTGAGACATAACTTCCTCATAAATTCAATTTATTACAGTTTTGTACTTTTGCATTAGACCACGCAAGGTAACCTGCATTATGTATAGGCTTAAAGGGGAGAAAAACCCGAAATAGCACCGATTTCTGTAAAACACACCTATAAGTGCAAGACATTTTATCTTATAAATAATCCGACTAACTTCCGTGGCATTTAACACAGCAGCACAAAACTGTAATCAAAATATCATGTGGTGGCGTGTTTAGGCCCCACAACCAACACCCAAACGGGCCAGGTTATGTCTCTTTGTCCGGCACCTAGCTCTAAACCTGTCCGGTGTTGGTGGCCCAACCAGCTGCCAGGCTATCGCCAACGAAGCTCAAGTAAAATATGTCAGTATGTAACATTAAATTTATCAAGCGGAATTGCTAGCGCGATGCATCATGGGAGTTATTTTCTCATTACACTGTATGCAATAAATCCAAGCCCTAGGTACATTACAAACCTACTTACTTACTAATTTACTCCATGGAGCACAGTCCTTCAGGAGAAGCTAACAGGTTTTCAGCTAGTCAAGAAATTCCCCGCATTTTATGGAACCCGAAGGTTCATTACCGCATTAACAAGTGCACGTCACCTGTCCCTATCCTGAGTCAGATCATTCCAGTCCATGCCCCCACATCCCACTTCCTGAAGATCCATCTTAATATTATCCTCTTACCTAAGTCTGCGTCTTCCAAGTGGTCTCTTTCCTTCAGGTTCCCCCCCCCCCAACTCTCTGTACACCTCTCCACTCCCCATACGTGCTAAATCCCCCGTCCATCACATCATTTTCGATTTGATCACCCGAAGAATATTGGGTGAGGAGTACAGATCATTATGTAGAAAACTATATATTGATCTAGGTAAAAGGTAAAGGTAAAGTGACCCCGTTACAAGCCCGGTGTGGCCCAGAGGGTGGGTAGAGGTATAGCTCTACTCTTCCATGACCGCGGCACTAGAAGGGGGTGAGTGGTCAGCAGCACGCCCCGGCCGCACTTTACCGCCGGGAAAGGGCCGGTGCACATTTTACAGGAGGGTGGGTGGGCCCCAGGGCCGGTCTGGACGGGCGGAAAATCTCGTCCCCACCGGGATTCGATCCCGGACCGTCCAGCCCGTAGCTCAGTCGCTATACCGATTGAGCTACCCAACCCACTTCCTGTAATTGTTCCTTTATTTAATTATTTTTATGATTACATTATTATTATTATTATTTTGTTATCACCTCCATGCAAGTTATTTACAGTTACATGCCTGAAACAAACCATGTTTCTGGGGTACATATTGTTGCAGCTTTCTGTTTATGCAATTTATGGCACATGTAATGTTACTTCCCATGTTGAATGTTTTGTACCTTTACATCAGTATTTTCCGAAGTAAGCACGCAGTGCCGAATGTGGCTGTTTTCTGTAGTTCTTGGATGTCCTGCTTTCCAGGTATTTTGTTCAGGTTTTTTCTGAATAATTTTTTAAATGCTTCCAATTGCCCTTGTTATTACCGGTTTCGGTTTCGTCTTTACAACCCACATATGATGTATTTCTAGTGTAAGTTATTTTTATTTTGCAGGCTTTCAGGCTTCCTTTTTGGTCTCATGTCTGTCTCCTGAATTTGCAACATCTATTAATGTACGTGCTCCTTTTTCATTGTCACGAATTTTGATCTGTGGGTTATTTGTTAAGGAAGCATCTGTTGATCTGCAGTTGTTGATTTCACAATATGATTATCTTATCATCATCATCATCGTCGTCGTCGTCATCATAAAACTATAAAATTCAAAAGTGTCCTATGCTTCACCAAGCGGTACCTACAAGCACTTATATTTAATCTGTTTTTTGGCGTGTTCGCAAAATTGCGAAAAGCGAATATCCATCGTGTTTCTCTGTCTATCCGTCTGTCCGCGTGGAACAACTCGGCTCCCACGGGACGGATTTTTATGAAATTTTGTATTTGAATATTTTTCGAAAGTCTCTCGAGAAAATTCAAGTTTCTTTGAGTCTGACAATATTTTCGGTTACTTTACATGATGACATATGCACATTTATGATATCTCGATGTACTGTTGTGGTTAAGGTGCTGTGCTACAAATCGGAATGTCGCTGGTTCAATCCCAGCTTGTGTCATTGGAATTTTTTATCGACATAATACTTCCGATCGCACTATGGCCCTGGGGTCGACTCAGCCTCTAACAGAAATGAGTACCAGGAGTATTTCCTGGGGGTGAGAGCGGCTGGTGCGTGAGGCTGAAAACCTTACCACCATCCTGGGCCGTTGTCACGTATTCTGCGAACCTTAACTTCTTGGAACTCTCTGGGCACCTCGGGCCTGTAATGGGACTGATTTATCTTTTTTGATCTACTGTTCTTTTAATGAGAACTTTGTCAGATAAAAGGCGCAGAGAAAATCAAAACACACATTTTATATTCGTTAGCTTTTTTTTTCGAAAATATTGCGGTTTATTAGTTAATGTGAAAAATATGATAGAGCCAGGCAGGACACAGGCGACAATATTATAAGGTGCATGCGCCTTCCATGCAGGATAACTACGGCTATAAACACACACTTAAAATATGTAATACCAATTGCGTTTCCACGGTAACAGTGGTCACGCTAACGCGCCTTAATTAAATGTTTGTACATACAATACCTGTCTTGTTCTTTTTTTTAAATTCTTTAATTACGTACGTGATTTTTAATTACAAAGTTTCATGTTTTTAACATAACCTTAGTACTTCTGCGACGTTTGGTATAAATGCGTCGTGTTGCCTTCGTGTTTAGAGTGGGAGTATGTAATAGTTACACGCACACGCATATTTTCTGCACGCAGTTTGTGTGTTAACATTACAGTTGGGAAGATGACATGAAAATAAATGGCGTGATGATAAGATGTAAGACCGAAGGCAAATCATAACAGGGCTCAGTGGATGAGTTTTATGGAACGGATGATACAGCGCACGGTATGTCCACTTAAATTTGTGTGCTGTTTAAGTAAAGCCTTGTACCATGGAGTTTTTTTTCCAATTTAATCTTTATTCACTTGACACATTTTATAAATATCTTGGTAAATGCTATTCTAACTTATATAGCTAGCTGCAAACATATTCTTAGAAGTGTTATTCAAAGTGGAAACTACCAGCAGTATATAGAAGCATACAGCAAGCATATTTTCTTCTTTCAATATGTGTCACTGTTTTTATTATTACACCGTGCATGTTGTCGAGAAACTCAATTATTACACCAACCACTGCACATATATAAAATTTATAAAATTTACACATTAAAACATTAAAAACGCTCCGACATGTTACGGTCCTAAGACCATCATCAGGGAGCTATATATTCCTTGCTAAAGTCACACTAGAAATAGTCACGGATTAATTTCTTTGTACCGAAACATGTCGCAGCATTTTTAATGTTTTAATGTGTAAATTTTATATATGTGCAATGGTTGGTATAATAAGAGCAGCACTTGTTGCCTGCATCGTTGTGTTTCAGACTTTGCTTTTTATCATATATTGTGCAAAAAACGGGGAGGGGAGGGGGTGACCCTAATCCCAGTATATTGAAGATGAATTTGACATTCAGAGGACCGTGCATCGCGATAAATTCTTATAATGAAACCAACTAGATGCAATAATTTCTCAAATTTATTTTTGGAATAAAACTCTACGTGTTTCGGACAGTTCCTCTGTCCATCATCAGGAGTTTTTCACTGTAAACACAGCAATGGTATATGTCATACAGGTTTGCTGACGGCTTGCGAGCAGGATCAGTACGGAACCAGTTCCGTCCTGATCCTGTATGACATATACCATAGCTGTGTGTACAGTGAAAAACTCCTGATGATGGACAGAGGAACTGTCCGAAACATGTAGAGTTTTATTCCAAAAATAAATTTGAGAAATTAGTGCATCTAGTTGGAT
>Ga0136643_10020402_pt1 | contig 10022 bp, 10 predicted proteins | sample TergutLab28metaG_FD_96883 | JGI IMG/M metagenome (GOLD analysis project Ga0136643, IMG submission 96883) | Labiotermes labralis P1 segment gut microbial communities from Petit-Saut dam, French Guiana - Lab288 P1 (version 3) (version 3) | ecosystem: Host-associated > Arthropoda: Insects >... | reverse complement strand
CTATGCAAACTATTTGGGCATCGCTACTGAACAGATACTCCCGGCACCGGGCTCAGACAGCTTGATTCCGCTTTTGATTAGTACCCTGTCAGAGCGGGCAGTGGTCACCTTTGATGTGGATTTCTTCCGCTACGGTCAATTTGCAAAAGTCTTACAGCGGGAGCATATCCGGGTTCCGATTACAGATGGCGTGGAGGGTCTAGTCGAGGTAGCTAAGGCGCATGAGGCGGAGCTTATTATGTTCTCGAATCCAAACAATCCACTGGGAATTACGCAGGATCGCAGTGCGCTTGTCACACTCCTTGAGCAGGTGGACGCCTATGTGGTGATTGATGAGGCCTATGCGGAATATCACGGGGAAAGCATGGTAGATCTCATAACAGCGTATCCCAAACTGCTTGTGATGCGGACACTCTCAAAAGGTTGGGGACTTGCCCGCTTGCGGGTTGGATTCCTGATTGCGGATCCCGCCTTAATCCAGTATGTAGGCGCAATACGCGGCCCCTTTATCATGAGTGATCTAAACGCAAATATCGCGGCTGCCGTTTTGGGCTATGAAGATCTCATGCGCGAGTCTGTGGAGAAAACCATAGCGGCGCGGGAGAAGTTCCTTGCTTTTCTACAGGCACATCAGCTGAAGGCGCATCCGAGTGGTGCAAACTTTGTCTATGTGGAAGTGCCGGATGCAAAGGCGATTGCCGCAGGCGCTTTGGAAGATGGGATCGCCCTTGCGGTCTTTGGGGAACATGGTTTGCGGATTACAATCGGAACCGAGGCGCAAATGGCAGATTTGGAAAAGAGCTTGGCAAAGCACTTGCCCGGCGTGAAATGAGGAGAATAAAAATGAAATCGTTCAAAGAAAGCCTGTTCAAAGTCCTAAACGGTATGAGCATCGGGATCATCGTAGCTCTGGTTCCCAGTGCCATATTTGGGAATCTGATCGACTTATTATTTGATGCCCCTCGGATCATGATGTTACTGAGCTTCTCTACGACCATGCTCTGTATGACAATTGGTATTTGCATTGGGCTACAGTTTAAATTAGACCCGATCTCTCTTTGTGTCTTAGCGATTACAACGATGGTTTCCGGGGGAGCCGTACGCGGCATTGTAGAGGGCGCCATTCAAGTACAGGGATCAGGTGATATCCTAAACGCCACCTTGGGCGCAACTCTTTCTTTGCTCCTTATTCACTATCTAGGTCCGCGACTAAAGGCGTATAAACTACTGATACTCCCGGGTCTTTCTCTCATTTTGGTTGGAACCATTACCTCATTCACCGCGGAACCCGTCGGTGCGATCACAAGCTTTATTGGTATGATCGTAGCTCACTTTACAACCTTACAGCCCCTCCTCATGTCGATCTTGATCGCCATATCATTCGGGCTCATTATTGTCTCTCCCCTTTCTACTGTTGCAGTTGCTCTGCTCATCGGACTGAGCGGAACCGGATCTGCGGCGGCAAATGTGGGGGCTACAGCAGTGGGGATGTCTTTGGCTATTTTGAACTATCGCAGCAATGGCCTTGGAACCGCTTTGGCACACTTCTTGGGTTCACCGAAGATTCAGGTGTCTAATTTTATCAAAGCCCCTATCATGATTGTGCCGGGGCTTGCGGCCGGGGCGATTGCGGCCATTTCTGTACCCATTTTTGGTGCAGTGGGGACGCCCATGTCGGCGGGATTTGGTATCTCTGGCGGCATTGGGCCTCTTGGTCACTTGGGACTCACTGGCTTTGATCCATATAACATTTTTGTGGCGCTGTTCGTATTTATTGCGGTTCCGGCGATTACGAGTTTTGCCATGGTGTTTCTCTTCCGCAATTGCTTGAAGATTGTAAAAGACGAACAGTATAAGTTAGATATATAATCTGAGAAAAGAGGGAACAGACATGAAAACAGCAATGGCAGGCGCGGGCGCCATGGGGAGCCGTTTTGGGTATATGCTCTCTCAGGCCGGAAAAGACGTCATCTTGATTGACCAATGGGAAGAAAATGTAAAGACCATCCGAGAAAAGGGCCTGCAAGTGAATAAGGACGGAGAGGTCTCCACGATACAAATACCCATCTATTATCCCAGTGAGCTTGAGGCTCTTGAAATAGAAGTTGATCTCATCATCGTATTTGTAAAATCCCTACAACTAGAGGGGATGCTCCAAGCAATTCAGCCGATTATAAAGCCCCGTACAAGCGTCTTGTGTTTGCTCAATGGAATCGGGCATGAGACGATCTTGGAGCGGTATGTTTCGACAGAAAATGCCTTCCTCGGCAACACCATGTGGACTGCCGGACTCGAAGGACCCGGAAAAGTGAAATTACTGGGGAGCGGGTCAGTTGCTTTGCAGAACCGGAGCCCGGAGTCAAAGGAGCGGGCAGTGGAAATTGCGGCGCTCTTATCAGAGGCCGGCCTCAAGGCAAGCTATTCGGATCATGTGATAGTGGAAATTTATAAGAAGGCCTGCGCAAACGGCTCGACAAATGCGCTCTGTACCCTCTTGGACGCAAATCTCAACACATTTGGGAACACAAGCTGTGCGGAAGACATTGTTCGGGCGTTTATTGACGAATATGCCGACGTTGCAGCAGTGGAGGGCGTTGTCTTAGACCGGGAGGCAATTACGGCTTTTGTGAAATCCGCCTTTGATCCGAGCGGAATTGGCAGACACTATCCGTCTATGTATCAAGACTTGATGTTAAACAAGCGCCTGACGGAGATAGACTGCATCAATGGGATCATCGTGGAAAAAGGGAAGCGCTATGGGATCAAGACGCCTTACTGCGCCTTTATTACCCAGCTCATTCATTGCAAAGAGGAGATTATGGGTGTGAAACCTGATGTGTTAGTCTAAGCTGTACCGGATTAAGCAAAATATCCTTATCGCACTTTAAATGCGGTAAGGACATTTTTGATTGAAAATGTTTTGAATTTGAGATATACTGATCGAAACTTCATAAATTCCTCTGGAACGGTGAGAAAGGGAGATAATCATGAATACAATTGAGAATACATCAAGCGAATTTCGGATCCGGCATGCGGTCGAGCAAGACACGAAGCTTATTCTCCAGTTTATCAAAGAGCTTGCCGAATATGAAAAGCTCTTACACGAGGTCTCCGCAACGGAGGAGCTTTTACATGAATGGTTATTTGTAAAAGAAAAGGCAGAGATACTCTTTGGCGAAGTCGATGGGCAGCCTGTGGCAATGATGCTGTTTTTCCATAACTTTTCTACCTTTTTGGGAAAAGCAGGCATTTATCTGGAAGATTTATTTGTAAAGCCCCAATTTAGAGGCCGGGGCTATGGGAAAACGATGCTCAAGCATCTCGCAAAAATTGCAGTCGAGCGGGGATGCGGCAGATTGGAGTGGGTGTGCTTGGACTGGAACACGCCGAGCATTGAGTTCTACTTATCTCTTGGGGCTGTACCCATGAGCGATTGGACACTATATCGCACAAGCGGAGAGGCCTTAGACGCGCTCGCAAAATAATTGGACGCCTCAAATTTCAAAGCGCCCGAAGGCAGTATGCCTTCGGGCGCTTTTTGCATCGCTTATTTGTATGGATTCGCCGCCCAGTTTTGTATTGCTGTTAGGGTTGCGCCGCCGCCGACGAGCATGCGGGCTTTGCCGTCTGCACAGGCCGCTATCACTCTTGCCTCCATTTTCTTGCCGAGGAGTGATTTCCGTTGATAGCCAAAGTCAGTAAGGAAGCCTTTTCGATAAGCATAGACCCGGAATCTGTGCACGAGGATCAGCCACTTTGCGTCCATGTGAACGAATTCCCTGATATCAAGCCGCTTCATTTCATCGTTGAAGCGAAATCCATAGTGCTTCTCTTGTTTCTTTATACGGTGCAGGTCGTACAAAGCAAGGGGCGAGAGAATGAGAAGCAGAACTGCAAAGAAACCGAGGGTCGTACCACCGACAAAGAGGAGCTCATTTTGCAAGCCCGGTTGTATATTTGCATCTCCCATAAAGGTCATGAGTGAAATAAGCACAAAAAAGGGGATCGTGATCCAAAGCGATACGCGCATAGCCCGTAAGTATAAAGCCATTTTTGTAATCGGCTTGCTTCGTTTCCGCTTGCTCTTTTTCATAAAACACCTCTAAACTATGTTATCGTGGCTTGACTATATCATGGATTTATGAAAACTGCAATCCCCATGCTAAATAGACAAAACCTATATGGAAAATTTGTAATAGGTCTTAAAGATTGTGAAAAGGGATTGACTAAACAGAGTGCCCCCTATACTATAATTACAAAGTGCAGTACCATATTACAATCTGCTGTGTTATAATTACAAACTACTGAGATGTAACTTGGTAGTTTGTTTTTTAAAATTATCATGAGGCACAAAAAATAAAGGAGGTTATTGGTAACAATGGGTAGAGAAGCAATTTTAGAGGCAGCGAAGAAGGCCATCTTAGAGATGGATGAGGACTTGTGTCGTCAAGTGCTGCAAGACGCCGAGGCAGAGGGTATTGCGCCCAATGATCTGCTGTCAAACGGTTTTACAGCAGGTATGCAGGAGCTCGGTGACCTCTTCGGCAGAGGCGAGGTGTATCTTCCTGAGCTGATCTTTGCATCAGAAGTGATGCAGATCGCAACAGATGACATTGAGAGTAAGTTAGATTCCTCAGAAAAGAAAGTGAAGGCCGTCTTCGTACTGGGTACAGTCGAGGGGGATGTGCATGATATCGGGAAAGGTATTGTTGCATCCTTACTGAAATCAAGCGGCGTTGAAATTCACGACCTTGGACGTGAAGTGCCTGCGGAAGAGTTTGTCAAGAAGGCAGTAGAGCTCAATGCAGACTTCATCGGCAGCAGTGCGCTCCTTACAACCACGATGACTGAGCAAAAGAAAATTGAAGAGCATGTTGAAAAAGCTGGACTGAAAGGCAAAGTCAAAACCTTGGTCGGCGGGGCACCTGTTACAATTCGCTGGGCTGAGAAAATCGGCGCGGATGCCTACTGCGAAGACGCGGCGGATGCAGTGAAGTACGTTGACTCGCAAGTTGCCGTTTAAGTCTTTCGCAAACAAGAAAGAGCAGGGAATCAATGGGTAAATTTAAGCATGATACCGATGTCTATGGTTATCACATTTTTACCGGCTCCGACCTCGATGCCTTGCATGAATCCACCTTACAGCTCATGGAGGAATACGGCGTTCAAATTCATGGGAAGAGGGCGCTTGATATCCTTGCCGAAGCGGGTTGTGAGGTGGACTATGAGACAGATCGTGTGCGCTTTCCCCGTAACCTTGTAAATGATTGTATTGAGTCGTGTCCCGAGGCGTTTACCCTTTGCGGGCGGGATCCGAAAAACGACACCTTGGTTGGCGGGAAGCATGTTGCGTTTAAAAACTTTGGCACCGGCGTCTTAATGATAGATCCCTATACCGGTGAGGTGCGGGACTCTACCAAGGAAGACCTGGGAAATGTGGCAAGGTTTATAGATGCGATGGACGGGGTTGATGTTTTTTCAATCGCTGTCGCCGCAGGCGATGTGAACCAAAAGGTCAAAGCACTGCACGAGGCGGAGGTTGTGTTCAACAATCTGACAAAGAACTTTGCCCACGATTTAGAGGGCACGAAAAATACGCAGCGTTTTATTGACATGGCGGCGGCTATTTCGGGCGGCTATGACAAACTGCGTGAGCGTCCCATTATTGCGATGGGGGCCTGTCCCAACAGTCCGCTGGAGCTCAATGAAAATGAATCGGATGTGATTATCCTCTCAGCGGAGCACGGTTTGCCGATTAATGTCTTGTCCATGGGGATGTGCGGCGGTACTACGCCGGTTACCTTAGCGGGTACTCTCCTTGTCACAAACTCCGAGATTTTGAGTGGGATTGTCCTAGCACAGCTTGTGAATAAAGGGAATCCCATGCTTTACGGTACATCTACCACCATTATGGATATGCGTTCGGCCACATCGCCGGTAGGTGCGCCGGAACATGCCATGTGCGGCGCTGCTGTGGGGCAAATTGGGCACTATTATGGTATCCCGACCAATGTTGGCGGCACATAGGGGGACAGCAAATGCTTGGATCAACAGCTTGGGCATGAAAAGACGCTGACTGCCTTATTGCCTGCCATTACGGGAAGTAATATCATTTACGGCATGGGTATGTTGGAGATGGGTATGACCATGAGCTATGAACAGCTCTTGATTGACGAAGAGATTGCCCGCATGATAAGGCGTGTGCTGCAAGGCATCGCGGTGAACAAAGACACCTTGGCAATGGACGTGATCAAAGCTGTGGGTCCCGCCGGGAACTATCTCTCCCATAAGCACACCTTGAAGCATATGCGCAAAGAGCTTTCTACAACGACGCTCATTGACCGCAAGATGCGCAGCAACTGGGAACAGGCGGGCAGCCGGGACATCGCCCAAGTCGCTAATGAAAAAGCCATTGAAATTCTGGAAAACCATAAGCCGATCCCCCTCCCCGATGATGTCAAGAAGAGGATTCGTGAGATTGTCGAAGAGGGCGAGGCGGATGCCTTGGAAGAGATGGAAAGAGAAAAACAATCAAAAGTATAAAGGAGTGATAGAGTGTCTGTCCCAAAGAAGTTTTTCACCCGCATGGGTGACGGCTCCATGATTTACATGACAGAGGAAGAAATCAGAGCTGACATTAAAGAGGGGATACTTGACGCGGTAGATCGGGGTAAAATTGATCCGCTTACACCGGAGGAAGAAAGCTATCTCTACGACATCGTTACAATGCCGGGTGCGGTTGTGGGTGTAGAGCATGGGATGCAGATCGTCACGTCAAACGACTCTGGCGCTGACAAAATCAGCACCAAATGCGGAGTTCCTGTGAGCCGTGACGTGAATGCGATGCTGCATGAGCGCATCCTTGGCTGTGACTCAGTTGATATCGGGTACAGTGATTACAACTACAAAACGGTAAAAGGCGTGGCAAAGCGTGAGGCGACGGTTTTGAAACAAGCCTTACACCACACCACCATGCCGCTGTTCTACGGTGCGATGCCGAACCTTGGATTTTACACCAGACCTGACGGCCCGGTGGACAACTGGGCGGTGCTTTTGCCTGAGGGCAAAATAAAGGAATCGATGGCGGCGCAAGAAGAGGCCGTTGACCATGCAGTAAGAGACATCGTCTATGTGGCTGAACAGATGCACGATGTAGGTGCCGATGCGTTTATGCTTGACACCTCAGGCGCCGCCGGTGATGCCGATGTTTTGGCATCTCTCAAGGCGACAGAGATCATCTGTGAGAAGTTTCCCGATATGCCGGTAGAGATTGGGATGGCGGGTGAGTTTATCCTTGGGATGCACGGCAGACTCAAGTATGATGATACGCGCCTAGCGGGACTGTATCCCCATAAGCAGGTTAAGCTTGTTGAGAAGGCCGGTGCCAGCATCTTCGGCGCAGTTGTAAATACCAACTGCAACAAGACCTTCCCATGGAATATCGCTCGTGTCTGTACGTTCATGAAAGCTTGTACGGAAGCGGCGGAAATCCCTGTTCATGCGAACGTGGGTATGGGTGTGTGCGGTGTGCCGATGTGCGAGAACCTGCCTAGCGACATTGTAAGTAAGGTGGACAAAGCGCTGATTGAGATCAGCCGCATTGACGGGTTGTAGATTGGCGTAGGTGACCCTCTTGGAGCGGAAGCAACACACGGGATCGCCGCCAGCATGGGCGGAATGCGCACAGCAGGCGACCTCGTTATGCGGATGCAGCTTACCAAGAAAATGAAAATCGGTGAGGCCAAAGCGTATGTGGCGGAAAAGCTCGGAGTCTCTATTGAGGAACTCTGTGACGTGGTGACAATGACCGAACTGCGAGAGGATCGTGGATTTGGACTTGCACATGTAGAGCCAAACGCAGAAGCCCCCAGCGGCATGGAAGCGAAGTTTAAAATTGCAGAGGCACTGGATATTAAAATCAACAGTGTTGAACGGTTTAAAGCACGTGCCGGGATCAAAAAATAACACAAGCGAAACGCTCTCGGGTGCCATAGCGTTGTTTGATCTAAGAGAGGATCTTGGATAGAGCTTCGCCTGCCACCTCCTTTGGAAAAGGAGGTGGCAGGCGAAGCCTGAGGTCGGATTCAATCTTGCGTCAGGCTTACAAGGGCAATCCTCAGTCCGCTTCGCGGACAGCTCCTTTGGAAAAGGAGCCTTGGGGCTTTATTCCAATACAAAGCTAGAGGGATGAAGATAAGTACCAGCTCTACGTATTTGCTTGAATCTGTCAAACAGAATCAAAACCTTAGGGGCATTGTCCTTCTAAAGGGCTTGCTCCTAAGGTTGTACCTTTAAAGGGGAGGGAATGGTGACATGGAAAAACGGTTTCCCATACTGGAAGTGAATTTGGAAAAATTGCGGCACAATATCGGAGAAATTGTATCGCTGTGTAATAATCGCGGTATTTCAGTTGTTGGGGTGGTGAAGGGATTTAACGGCATTTTGCCTGCAATGCGTGTGTTTGATGAGTCGGACTGTTTCGGTGTAGCAAGTTCACGCTTGGAACATATCGAAGAAGCGCGCACTGCCGGGCTGAAGGGGCCGTTTTTCACTTTGCGCGTACCCATGTTGAGCGAGGTTCCGAGCCTCGTACGGTTTTGCGATGGTAGCCTGAACAGTGAGCTAGAGGTCTTAAAAGCGATTGACGCGGAATGTACAAGACAGCAAAAGACACACAGCGTGATACTCATGGCAGACTTAGGTGACCTGCGTGAAGGCTTTTGGGATAAAGATGAACTGGTAGACGTGGCTGTCTTTGTGGAAAAGGAACTCAAACATGTCCACCTTTCCGGTGTGGGTACAAACTTGGGTTGTTATGGTTCTATCAACCCCACTGTCGAAAAAATGGAAGAACTGATTGCCATTGCCGAGCGCATTGAAGGATCGATCGGGCGCGAGCTTGAGGTGATCTCTGGCGGCGGAACGACGTCCTTACCTCTTGTAATGAACGGAACAATGCCAAAGCGCATTAACAATCTGCGGATTGGCGAGGGGATTTTACTCGGTAAAGATTTGCAAGATCTCTGGGGGCTTGATATGCGCTTTTTGCACTTTGATGTGTTTACAGTGAAGGCAGAGATCATTGAGATCAAGGAAAAGCCCAGCTATCCCCAAGGCGAAATATTTGTGGATGCCTATGGCAACACGCCGGAATATACCGACAAAGGCATGCGGAAACGCGCCCTGCTTGGGATCGGCAAGTTAGATGTTGCCATGTATGAGCAGTTTGTACCCCGCGCGCCGGGTATTGAAATTCTAGGCGGCAGCTCAGATCACTTGATCATTGATATCACCGATGATCCGGTACCTAGGAAAGTTGGCGATATCTTAGAGTTTGATGTGAGATATTCCACCATGATGTACACTTCCGCATCGAAATATATGCACATTGAAGTGCAGTAGCGCAGATATTTTATAGAGGAGACGATTGATTATGACATCATTAGAAAGAGTGGCAACGGCATTGCAGCACAAAGAGCCGGATCGTGTTCCGGTTTACCCGCTCATTAACAGTGTTTCCCGGAAAGCCCTTGGACTCAGCTATGAAGAATTTACAATAGACCCGGAGAAATGTGCCGCGGCGCTGATCAAAGCCAGTGAGGAAATCGGCACAGACTGTCTGTGTACACTGGTAGACCTATCTGTGGAAGCTGCGGACTGGGGTCAGAAGATTGTTTACTGCAAAGATGTAGCTGCACATCCGGATATGGACGACCGTTTGATCAAAACGCCGGATGATTATGCAAAAATCGGCATCATTGATCCGAGAGAGACGCCGCGGATGAAAGACCATATCAAATTGGCAAAACTGCTCTATGATGCAAAAGGGCAAGAGATGCCGGTAGTCGGTTTCGTTTGCGCCCCTCTTGTGGTACTCAGTATGATGCGCGGTCAAGAGAAAATCTTTGTTGACCTGCTTAGATGTCCGGACAAGGTACATCCTGCACTGCGCGCCATTACCGAATCACTGAAAACCCTTTGTGTTGCGCTGATTGAAGCAGGCTGCCATGCGATTATGCTTG
>Ga0136643_10020399_pt1 | contig 10022 bp, 2 predicted proteins | sample TergutLab28metaG_FD_96883 | JGI IMG/M metagenome (GOLD analysis project Ga0136643, IMG submission 96883) | Labiotermes labralis P1 segment gut microbial communities from Petit-Saut dam, French Guiana - Lab288 P1 (version 3) (version 3) | ecosystem: Host-associated > Arthropoda: Insects >... | reverse complement strand
TTTGGTAAGGTTTTGCGGTTTTTTAAAGTGGGGAGGAAGAGACGGGCGGGGGGGAATTTTTAATTGGTGGGGGGGGGGGGGGTTTCTTCCACGATGAAGATTTTCGTATCAAAAGTATCTACACCTGTTTCGGAAATGTTAATTATTTTCAAACAGTGCGTATGGTTTGTATATAAAAGCAGAATACACATCACTATCGTATAGCGTGTTAACACAAACATTCGACGGACTTTATTCTAGATAAGATTACGAAGAGGCGTGAAGTGTGTTATCGGCGAATGCTGAACGTGGTTTATATAATTCTAATAAGTTGATGTATACCTCGTAATTCCATTGCCGGTGTGTATGATTCAGCAAAGAAAGTAGCAGTCGTGACGATCATGTGTTGTAAATTGCGCTCGAGCAGAACCAATGTGCTTAACCTGTTCAAGAATAGCGTTTTATGGCCCGTTAAATAAAATCATGACGCAAGAGGGGGTGGAGTTAAAAAGCAGATTTGTTACATCACGATTGATAGGACTAACAGCAACACAAGAAGTTGCTATATCATGCTCACACCTGTGGTACCTGAATGGACGGACTGTGTTCAGATTTGAGCTTATGGTGAAGTCCGTCGGCAAACAATGGTGTCCTGTGTTATAGCGAGGTCAAGGAAATAAGGTCTATGGGTTGTGGGGATGACGACCTCCGAGATTTCCTTCTTCTTGTCTACTGGTGAATTCCGTTGCGGTCCAATACTGCCCTGTGTCAGTCCAAAGGCTGTTAACGTGTTTCCGCTACAACATTCCCGTGCAAAGGAATGACCAGGCGATTACAGGGGAAAGTGGGGAAGCACAGTGGAGAGAGAAGCGTAACAGCTCGATGAAGGTGTTGAGAGAGGGCTTGTTTCCATGGCTTCACTATAGCTGTCTATATCGACATCTTCAAACCTCATTTCTCTGACATCCATTTTCATCATCATTATCATAAACATTAAGGACTGGACCCTTTGATCCGTTCCGTCTCCAGAGTTACAACTGCTCGCGCCAACGCTTCTTTGGTCTTCCAATTGTTCTCCTTCCTTGTGGTCTGTAGTGATATGATTTCAAAGGGATTCGCTTTTGTGGCATTCTTTGCAAGTGTAGAAGCCAGTTCCGTCTGTATTCATCTATCTTGTCTAGTATGCCTGTAATCCGTAGTTCGCGGCGTACGTCATAAAGGGTGTAGCTTGCCAGAGGACTCAGTAACTTCATTTCTGCCGCTTCAATTCTTCGTCTTTGTAAAGGCTGTTAGAGTCCAATTTTCTGACCCATATAAAAACGTAGGTAAAACTAGTGGACATCCATTTTAATATTATTTTTTCATATAGGTTTACCAGTCAGTTTATTCCCTTTTTGTTTACCGAGTACATGTTGTGTGCATGCTTCATATGTTACATCCGTGCCACATATCCTCCCTGATTCAGTTACACGTGCTAATGATATTTGATTAAAAGTACAGATCATGAAGCCTCTCGCTGTACATTTTCTCCATCTCCATCCTGTTCCTTCTTTCCCAGAGGCATGAATTTTCAGCACCCTGCTGTCAGATACTCTTTAATCTGGTTGCTTTCATTCATGTGAGAGACGAAGTATCATACCCGCACAAAACAATATGTCAAGTGTTGCCTTTATTTTCTTTACATTTTTGGGCAGGCGACGGAAAGTCATAAGATACTGAAAGTAGCGTTCGCCAGTGTCCCTAGAATTTAGTCTTTTCTGAAATATGAATACTTCTTGAATGTGTAAGTGTTTATGCAGTGCCAGGTTGAAACAATTACAGACTGCCCCGCCACATTAGAGGGTTACGTAATTCCTTATTTATTTCATTACCGCTGTCTCCCCAGTTTTACTGCGCACAGGTCGCGATATTATCATAGTTGCTAGTCTGTTCATTTGCACTGGAAGATGTCGGGTTCAGTTCTCAACCTGAAGATCAGCAGAAATTAACGGAGGCCCTAGTTTTCTTTGTATTGTACTCAGAATTTGCACAGAGACTGGCTGTAAATATGGTTTGACCTTTTCGTGATTTTTCTCATTCCCTTCAAGCTGTGGTGCTAAAGTGCTTTCAACTTTGCAATATTTGTTTTCTTCCACACTTTATCGTGTAGAGCGAAAGTGAAAACAAGAGACTTACAACTGAAGCCACAGTATGAAGGAAATTTACATTTTACAATACTGTAGGTGCAGTGGGCGTGCTTAGTGCTGGCAGTGGTGGTAAGAAATGGCAGGAAGACCTGGAGGTATTAGGCCTCCTGTCTTATTAGTAACACAATGTGACTGAGGTTTTTCCGTGCTTTTTCCTCAGTTGTAAGTCAAATGCCAGGATATAACTCGCAAAGACGGGACACGGCCCGCACCCTTCCCAATTAGTTGTTAACCGTGTTGTTCTGTGTATTGTTTGTGTGTAAATGTGTACTGTACTACTGCCACTGGGTGTCAACCCAATTGCAGTTAACAAATATATCGATATCAATATCATTATTATTTAAAAAGTAACTTAACCTGATAGCTGACCTCGCCCCCAAAATAATGGTGTGCCTTCCACAGTTTGGAAGTGGCTGATCTGTGCTCCAGACAACAAAAAGTATCTTGTCGATCGTGAGAACGGGGGGGAGTGTGATGCGTGGGATGGCGGCCTGCTTTCTTTGTTATAACCCTTGCGTGTTACGATTGAGTTCAGTTTGATTTACGCTTTCGTGGCTGTAAGAATGCAGCACCGGGATAATTGAAGCAGGCTCATTGCTTTGCTGTGGGTGCGGTACACTGAAGATGCTGCAGATCTGGCCTGGCTTTCATATTTTGGGGGTTGTATAGAATCTGCTCATTAGTCACAAATCATCTAGTACAAACTTCGGTGTTTAGAATACTGAATATTCTGTCCTAGTAAGAAATGTGTAAACTTTAACATTTTAAAACAATGCTGTCCGAACTTTGTTTCTTTCGTCTCACTGTCACAATACACAACATGTACAAGTACCACTAACACAGTACGAAACATGTACGCATACCACTAGGTACTGCAAATATTAATACCTGCTTTTAAGAGATTGGTCTTCCGGGATGTTTCGCTGTGGAAACCTCAAATTTCGTAGTCGCTACTTTTTTAATTTAACGCAATTAGACCGCAGACGAGAATCTATATTTATATTCGAACAATGAAGTAGTACGCCTGTCTTTGTACACACCTTTTAAAAGTTTTTCACTACACTCCAACACGTTGAAATAAATAAATAAACTAGATTGGAGTGTATGTACTTGTCGTCTAACACAACTATATAGTTGTGTTAGACAAGTACATACACTACAATCTAGTTTATTTATGAACACAACAGGGATGACGAACCTTATGACATTGAAATAAATTTTAATATTGCAATAAATTTTTCTAAATTTTAATTATTAAAAAAATTCCTGAATTCCTTCGCTTACCACCAGGCGACCATCCACATACCACCAGTGGTATGTTTACCACCGTTTGAAGAGCACTGTTTTAAAACATCTCGCCACTTCTGGTGTGATAAATGCCATCCCAAAAATCACATCAAACTTAGTTGTTTACTGAATTAAAAACTTTTTATAAACAGGACTGTAAAGTCTAATATTAGTCTCAGTATTTAACCAACTTGATGCACAAGTTGGTTAATTACTGAGATAAATATACTGAGATGCACGGTCAGCGAAACGTCAAAATTTCTAATATTAGTGTTCATAATTTTACTCCTGGTGTACATGGAATTTACTCAGGCCGCATTTACATGCTTGTATTTTTAAAATGCCTAAAATGAATGTTATTTCCATGTTACCCAGCTGTTTAAGATATATAGCTTTCAGGTTCACTGTAGGCCTTACCGTTAGGAATCGTTTAGAAAATAACTGTGGACTGCTTTTGTGCGCTCTGTCATGTCGGCAGTTTTCAAGGCGAGTGGTTCAACAACTGAAAACAAAAGCGAAGGGAAACTTCCATGTTCTCCAAACAAAGACCTGTCAGTTTATTTGAAGTGAAATGCTTTCTGTTACTGGCGAATGAAAATGTTCGTCACCCTTTCCATATTCCGCGAATGAATGTTTAATTCAAGGTCTACTGACACTTTATCATGAGCGTGGTATCGGCGTAGTAGTACTGATTCTCTAAGTTCTGAACGCTTCGAAAATACGTGTGGCATAAATTAAGCAGGTTGCGTGTCTTGGCTTTTAGAAACTGTACAAAATATGTCACACGTGTTCACAAGTCGCTCGTCACGTCAGCTTACCACAAAGTAAATTTTATGATTTGTTGACCGTGCATCCCTGTATAATCTTGTAAATAAAGCCAACTTTGTGCCCAATTTATTCTTAGTATATTTATCAATCTCTACAGGTTTCGGGCGACTATGGGCCCATCATCAGGAGAAACAGCTGTGCTTATGCGACACTTGGTACTTGTTATTCTGTGTGGATGACTGTCTGGTATGCAGGAGCATACTAAGAATAAGTATACCGAGAATAAATATACTAAGAATAAATTGTGCACAAAGTTGGCTTTATTTACAAAAAGAAATACCACAAAATAAGTTCAGTTTATGCGATTTCGAAAGGCAAGAAAGGCGAATTTGTCTCGGTGCATAATACGTTAAATATCACACCTTGAGTGTGTATGTGAGGAAGAGGTATAGCTCCACGTATTCCTAATCTCGACATTGACTGTAGGTGAATGGTTAGCCTTGTGCCTGGGAAAGAGCTGTCGATTATACCCAGCGGATAGGAAGCTGATGGCCCCCCCCCCGACTCGTTCTTGTTTTGGAGAAGGGAAACATCTCTACCTCTGACGGGAATAGAACCATAATTCCAATCCGTAGTCCTGTTGATTTTTGTTATGTACTTTATTATTTGTTTATTTATTGTGGTTTATTTAACGACACTGTCATTAACCTCTCTCCAAATATTAGTGGTTAGTGAGTAATGGTTTTTCAAGTATATGGAAGGAGGAGGTCAGGCTTTAGTTTAGGGCGCTGTCCATGCATTTTGCTGGAAGAATTCAAAATGATCCACGAAAATTCTGAGTCAGCACAGTCTGTCGCCCAGCTCCCAGCACCGGTATCATAGACGCGCAGCAAGCGACCATTCAGTCGAACATACCATGAGTGGTTCACAGCGATGTCGTTCAAAAGGGACCATATTCATAAACTGTAGGTAAATTTAGATTTAGTGATAATTTACATCCAGACGGTGACGCGACGCATAAAATGATATATCAAGTTAGACAATATAAAGACTTTCTTCCATAACGGGTGAAGGTAAAAGACAACATACTTCCTAAAATGATGTAAGTGGATTTTAATCCTATTTGCCTCAGGTTTAGTAACATTTTAATGAAATCTGGAGCAGCTCTTAAAAGAGTGACTTATTGTATGTGCACAAGCAGACGATAAGAATGTGCACTTCAGTTTTATTCCCATATTCAGACAAAATTATAATATGTACCAACTAACTAGTAACCTTATAAATACAGGGTTATTCGAAATGATTGTCGGGGTTTTAACAACTTGTCATGCACAATACACTTGAGTTAGGAGTATATGTATTTTTTTTTATTTAATAGAACAACATTCCAAGTTTTTGTTACATACCTTTCAGGTGCTCTATATGTGCACCCTTTATGATTCTACAAACATCAACACGATAATCGAATTCGTTCCAAACTGTTTGTAGCATGTCAGCGGTGGTGGTTTCAATGGCGGTTCTGATTGGTACCTTCAGTTCCGGGATTCTTGCGGGAAGAGGAGGAACATAAACCTGATCCTTGACGTAACACAATGGAAAGAAATCACATGGGGTTGCATCTGGAGTGTATTCTGTATGACCCCGACAATCATTTTTAATAACCCTGTGTTTATAAAATTATGCAGATCTGTAAAAGAATTGAAATCTGAGTCCTCACGAAGTATTTGGCATGTGAGTATTGAATCTTTCAATGCATTCTTTGTGATCGACCCGAAGATTACTTGATATTAGAAGCCGAAATACCTGATCGTCTGTAAAATTTATACAGTTTGTAAAAGTTTTGTCACCGACAGTGTCTTTCGTTTGCTGGCTTATCACTTACCGAGAGTGAAGAGTGGTTACACACAGTACACAGATAAATCTGTACTCAAACCCATGCACGCAGCAGCAAAATTAACAAAATTCCGCGTTTCCTTCCTGGAATTAAAAGCTGCGGTGCTTACATCTATCCGCGAAAGCCACCAGTTTCCGAGACATGGCAGACGGGGCTGAATACTGTATACGTAGTTAGGCTGTGTGAAGAACGACGAATGGCCGTATGTTATTGAACTGAAATTTCAATGCTCGTTGGTTGGTTCTTTCAGAGAACATGCTCGGTTGTAAACATTTTGATAAACTGCGTGAAAAGAAAGTCACTGGAAATGATTAATGCGCGTATTTGTCTGCATCAAGGTTTAGAATAAAATAAAGCGACCACTGAACCATATATGTCCGGCATACAATGAAGGAAACTTTCTGATTTAACAGGCGAACAAATGAATAAATATTATTCCAAGGCCAACTACCATTGAAGTTTGTTATAGTGATCTGTGCGTTTCAAGTCAAAGTACATTGTGTTTACGTTCGTACGCGTACAAATTATTTGTAGTAATCATTTGTTTATATTGGTGTCTTTTTTACGGTATTCGTGTTTATGGCGCGGTGTAGTGTGGTAGTTGGTTACGTACAGTTCGGAGGAGCGTTCTACTTCCACATACAGAGTAGAAGTCTTCTACGCGACTGTACGGTGTCATAATCCAAAAGACTAAAAACGACGTGAAAACCTAAAATCTGGTTTATTTTAAGTCGTGTTACCCCGTTAGGGAAGTACTAAACAAGTGCCTATATCTTTGCTCGTGGATGAAAAGCTTTTTTGGGGTTAGAAAGAGACTGTTTGTACAATGAAAGACGCCTATGAGAGACGTTCTCCATAAATCCTTAGAGCGGTTGTATTGGTTGATTTCCTCTAGTGGGATTAGATTCAGATCACTCAGAATAGGATCCCAGTCCGGGGTTCATGTAAGCCCCATAATGCGGCTTAGGTCTTCACATAAGGTCGGGGATTTTTTGTTTCATTTGTCAGAATAACTGTTCTCCTTGGAGTTAGGCATCTTTGCAAGCTTAGAGGTCTTTCGCCATGAATATGATATGCCCACCTACACCTTTTTAATCAACATTTTCTGTGTGTCAAGAACTAAACATGGTGGCTAAAGGTTTGAAGCTTTGAGGTTTTGTATGGCAAAATGTAAGGGCAATGAGAATGTTTGGTTATGAAACTCTGTCCAGAATGTATAGCTAAAGTGCCTAATTAGTAACTTATAATTACTGCTGGTTTTCCAGCAGGGTTGGATTTGAACATATGAAAGAAACTATGCGCTATACATTTTTCCTGCAACATCTTATCAAGTGGTTATGTCTATGGAATATTTTGAAACTGCAGGCCTAGTACAGAGTGAGCCAAATTTTACTGTACACCTGCAGACGATCAGTATATTCAAAGAGTCCTTGTACAGGAATACAGCTGCATTTCTCATTCTTATTTGAGTTGGTCACTGCCCGGGTCACAAGTAATGTAGGCCATAGTACTAAGAACGAGAGGGTCGTTGCGCTAATACTAACAACAAAGCATTTGTTACATTAATAGTAAGAACGAGGCAGTTGTTACTTTAGTACAAAGAACGAGGCAGTTGTTACTTTAGTACAAAGAACGAGGCGGTTGTTACTTTAGTACAAAGAACGAGGCAGTTGTTACTTTAGTACAAAGAACGAGGCGGTTGTTACTTTAGTACAAAAAACGAGGCGCTTGTTACTTTAGTACAAAGAACGGTGGTTGTTACTTTAGTACAAAGAACGAGGCGGTTGTTACGTTAGTACAAAGAACGAGGCGGTTGTTGCGTTAGTACAAGTAATGAAGCGGTTGTTACATTAGTACGAAGAACGAGGCGGTTGTTAATTTGAAACTAAGAACGAGGCGGTTGTTACGTTAATACTAAAGTGAGGTAGGTGAACAGTGAAATTTGATTTATTTTCCTCTAAATTGTGTGTTGTGTGATGTTGCGTAGAATCTGAATTTCAGATAATCGCTTTTGTATTTATGTGTAGGGAGCACACTTAGGACAGAACTGTTGTGGCGTTGCAATGGTTCTAGTCTTTTAGCGAGTTGTGTACCACAAGAATCGGCGGGGTGACAGCAGCCATATTCTGTCGTGATTTTAGGAGAATTTTCCCAATTGCGAACCCGAATCACTGCCGTTCTTTTCTACACTTCTTAACCTCTTGCGCATGAAAGCATGTAGGACTGTCAATACATGAAGGCGTCTTCTTACTGTCAACTTTGTCATTTTGGAGATCTGCTTCTGTAGCCAAAAGATCGCATAAAATGTCCGTCAGTCTAGCTACAATGTTATATTCCTTTGGAAAATTCACGTATTCCCGGAAACAAAATGGAACTATACCATGTGCACTTACAATTTTAATATTTCTATCTTTCCGGGGAACAAGGTCACTTGCGACAAGGAATTTTATCACTACTTCTGTTCTGATATTTTGTGTGTGTGTGTGTGTGGTCCTGCAGAGTTTCAAAGACAGAAATTGTATTAAAATTGTTTGCCGATTCCATTTACCGCATGGTCTAAGGCGTGGGTTTGTGGCCGTTCTCTTGCTGGGAGTGTGGGTTCGAATCCAGCCGGAGACATGGATTTTCGTGTGTTGCGTGTGTTGTATGTAGTCAGGTAGAGGTGTCCGCTTGAGGCTGATCACTCGTCCAGAGGAGCCCTACCGAGTGTGGTGTGTCTGAGTGTGATCGTGAAACCTCGTTAAGGGGAAGACCCTGGCCCGCTAGGGGGCTGTTACGCCATAAAAAAAATATTTTTTGATAAGTCGGATTGTTAATTAAATCGTGGTTGGTAACACAGTTTATCTCCGAATTGACCTAGTTGGGTTGTGGAGGAAGGGGCTTATTTCATTACTCCGCAGGCGTGCTGAAGGCAAGCAAGAGGTAACAAAGTTCACTGCTGTATGATTCGTCTGTGAAGTTGGTTATGGTTCCAGATTCCAGTAATTGAAGCATGAGGTACTGGTGCTACAGTTGAAGCCTGAGCGTCTACGCCTCCCAGTTAAGTTCTGTTCTTTTGTTTGTAATTGACATTTTAAAGGGAATACTTTTATATATCAATCACGATGGTACAGTACATTTTTCAAACAAATAAACTTTTATTTTCTAAGAATTATTATCATGTCGTAACGTGTAATCAGCGATATTATCAAATAAACAGTATTTTTGTTGCAGAACATGTGGATTAACATCAGTGGCGTACCTAGGAATTTTGTTCGAGGGGGGGGGGGGGTCAACAAATTCATTTGAGGACAGAGGACAGAGATAACGGGGATCTGGGGGCGGTAGCCCCCTAGTCAGGTATTTTGGATGCAGCTGTAATTTGGTACAAGAAATTTCATTTCATGTAGTAAAATTGTCTTAATTTTTGGTACTTTAAGACTATTTGTGATGACAACAAATTTATTTGTCATTGTTAATGTAAAACAATTGCGAACCTAGGTAGTTTTAGAATTTTACTGCCTTTTTTTTTTCGAAAATCTTGGGGTGTTGGCGCCCTAAATTCAGCAATTTTTAACAGTTTTTACGATAGGATTGAGTTTGGCACGATTTTGGAGGGCCTTCGGAATTTCGGGGAGGGGGTTTGAACATCCGAACCCCCCCTCAGTACGCCACTGTTTACTTACTTACTCCATGGTGCAGAGTCCTTCTTGAGAAGCTAACTGGTTTGCAGCTAGTCAAGAAATTCCCCGCATTTCATGGAACCCAAATGTTCATTACCGCACTCACAAGCGTCCGCCACCTGCCCCTATCCTGGGCCAACCCAATCCAGTCCACATACCCACATCCCACCTCCTGGAGATCCATCCTAATATTATCCACCCATCTACGCCTAGGTCTCCCCAGTGGTCTCTTTCCCTCCGGTTTCC
>Ga0136643_10020392_pt1 | contig 10024 bp, 7 predicted proteins | sample TergutLab28metaG_FD_96883 | JGI IMG/M metagenome (GOLD analysis project Ga0136643, IMG submission 96883) | Labiotermes labralis P1 segment gut microbial communities from Petit-Saut dam, French Guiana - Lab288 P1 (version 3) (version 3) | ecosystem: Host-associated > Arthropoda: Insects >... | reverse complement strand
GTGGGGAAACCGAAGGGAAAGAGACCATTGGGGAGACCTAGGCGTAGATGGGTGGATAATATTAGGATGGATTCCAGGAGGTGGGATATGGGTATATGGACTGGATTGGGCTGGCCCAGGGTAGGGACAGGTGGCGGACGCTTGTGAGTGCTGTAATGAACCTTCGGGTTCCGTGAAATGTGAGGAATTTCTTGACTAGCTGCAAACCAGTTAGCTCCTCAAGAAGGACTCTGCACCATGGAGTAAGTAAGTAAGTATGTGTACATTCAGTACGCCTAAACGGTCGTCAGTGCGTTACTACCTTATTAAAATATCTCTGTAACCTATAAAACGACACATGCAGAGTAATAACTTGAAATGCCAACTTGTTGCAACAAGGCAATTTTATTAATGTATTCTTAGCTCGACATGTTTCGGGTACATACGCCCATCATCAGCAGCATTAGATGTTGAGTTACAGCATATGGTTTTCTACACCGAGTTTTTGGATAGGTGGTGGTCTTGATAGCCGCTGCGTATGGTGATGCTGATGGCGTTAGTAAAAGGTGCAGAATGTGTTTAAAGTGAGTGTCCCGTTTGAAGGCGGTGGCTAAGTGTTGGAGACACAGTTAGGGATTTGCTGTGTGTTGTGATGTACAATTAGTCTAGATGTGTTATGTGTGTCCTTTGGTTCCTGTAGATTCTGTCGGTTTGTAGTAACAAAAATGCCTTTCTTTAAATGTGCTTACAGGCAGGTGGTGTTTGAGTGTGTGTGTGGCTTTAGAGGCCTGTCAGTGTCTGTGGTTACGTGTGTGTGTGTGTGTGTGTGTGTGTGTGTGTATATATATATGTATATATATATATACCGCGTGTATCAAAATGATTGTAGCGGTTTCAATCTGCTCACCATACTTGTGAATATAATCAACTTCCAAACGGCTCCAATCATTTTGTTACACGCTGTGTATATATATATATATATATATATATATATATATATATATATATGAGCGCCTTTCTGAAATAAAGGTAAAGGTTTACATCAGCTTGCGACAAGATGAAATGAATAAAAGTTTTAAAACTGTGGTCTAGAAGATAAACCTGCTGACGTATGTACAAAGTGCACACCAGTATCACGTGTGTAGTGACAAGCATGTGGCACGTAATACAGTATTGTAGCACCAGAGTTCAAATAATGGCTCAAGGAAAAAAAACGGTAGTGCGAAATTTGTTACTGTGACGTCGAAGTTAAGACGTCACACACTTACTTACTCCATGGTGCAGAGTCCTTCTTGAGAAGATAACTGGTTTGCAGCTAGTCAAGAAATTCCCCGCATTACACGGAACCCGAAGGTTCATTACCGCACTCTCAAGCGTCCGCCACCTGTCTCTATCCTGGGCCAGCCCAATCCAGTCCACATATCCACATCCAACCTCCTGGAGATCCATCCTAATATTATCCACCCATCTACCCCTAGGTCTCCCCAGTGAAGACGTCACACACACACATAAAAAATTTAAATGACCCTTGCAAATCCTTTACTGGTGATGGATGCCTCAGCTATTCTCAAACTAATCGATCACTGGATAGGATGTAGTGCGTCAAGCCATGTAGTTGGAAAGCGCGACTGTCGTTAATATAACATTGGCTGTAGAGTACTGTATGAACAGCATGCAACATACATCCGTCTGTCTAGCGACTGACACCTATACGAAGCCGTGCGACGAAAATTTCGGTAGTGGTGGATGTGCAGAAGGACTACCACACTGCACATAGCTTGCAGTTATTTCCCCTGTCTGTGAGTTTTTCGTTTTGCCAGCCAGCCGAAAGGACCTGGAAGAAACAGACGCAAACTTTGCTGCCTCTGCTCGTTAAGTGACAGATCCCAGTGCAAAGCGGCTTACTTTGGAGCTGAATCTGCGGTCTCGTCTCCGGACAGGCCCGTATCCAGAGGTGCCCTCCGCAAAACGACGTATTTCCCAGACTTATGAAGATAGAAATGTTTCGTCCCGATGCTCGGATGTTTACCCGTGACGACTAAAGACGCTTAAGAAGTGCGTGTACAGAAGATGGTCCTGCCAAGGCTGACCCTGAGTGAAAATTTCGCTGTATGTGTCAAATAGTTAGTCGGTGTGGACGCCGTTCCACCTACGTAGGCTGTAGGATAGAACTTGGTATCGCAACGTGAAGTAATAGCTGTGATCTTGAGAAAACGACCCGCCTTTTACACTGTCATAAATGGTAAAGAGCAGGGCCGGATTTACCGTACGCCGTAACATTTAACAGGCTGTTTTCTGTCTTCTAAATTTTAGGTATAATAGCAAAATTGCGAAAAGTGACTATTAGCTTCGTCACGTCTGCCCCACCATCCGTCCGCATGGAACAACTCAAATCCCACTGGACGGATTTTCATGACTTTTTTATTTGAGTATTTTTCTAAATTTTGTTGATAAAATTCGAAGTTCATTAAAATGTGACAAGAATAACTGGCACTTAACATGAAGACCGATGTACATTGCTGATAATATCTCGCCGAATGAGAATGAGAAAACTTTCAGACAAATGTTGTAGGGAATATCAAAACACACGTTTTATGTTCAGTGACATTTTTCCGAAAATCCTGCCGTTTGCGATATAATGTATAAAAGTACTGTAAAACCTGAGAGGCCACAAACAACATAGCATGGCGCATGCGCTTTGCATGCTGGATAACTATGGCTACAAACACAGACTTAGAGTATGCAATACTTATTGCTTTACCACAACAATGGTTACACGAACGTGCCTCTGTGTTACGTAATACGTTCGTTGCCTGTCGTGGTCATGCTACATTATATACATGCGCTTTTATAATTTTTTAAGATAATAATAATAATAATAGCACAAAAGAAGATTTGTTTGCGAGAGAGTATTAAAAGTAGTAAACTAATAATACAAAAATTTAGGAATTACTTTTTATTAGTTTTAGTTAAAACACTAAAAACATGTGCTTTTTGCTTGTTGTGTAATAATGCATTATTTTTATTTGTTAATTTTAAATTATTGTTATTTTGTGTTACGATTTTCATCCTTTACAAATGTATTTGATTTCCTTTAGTGAAGCTGTTTGTAATATGAGGCCGTAAGCTGTAGCTTGTCCGGCTTACACATAAACCCGACCCCTGTAAGTTGTATGTCAAAATATTGGCGATGCTTCGCTTTCCGCGTCGGACATGTCGAATATTGCAGGTTTCATACGTGAACAATAGGTGTAAGTATCAGTCAATAACACAACAATATAAAAAAATATGTTTAATAAAGGATGATAGTAACTACATGTTTCGGCCCATTGCGGCCATCATCAGGTTTTCATCCGAAAGTATGGTGACACTACCACCATACTTTCGGATGAAAACCTGATGATGGCCGCAATGGGCCGAAACATGTAGTTACTATCATCCTTTATTAAACATCTTTTTAGATAATGTTGTGTTATTGACTGATACCTACACATATTGTTTATATACACACAACGGGGATGGCTCATTTTAGGATTGCATACGTGATTGGCCTGAGTATTCGTACAGGGCAATATTGTGATATCACCCGGAGGCTCTGAAGGCACACTCATGCAGTTCGAGGGGCTCTGACTTTAGGTCTTCATCTGTTGTCATGGGTAGGATGGAACGTAGCATTTTAAGTGGTTTACGGGGATACCAAACTTTACAGATCATTACAAAGAAAGCATTACGCTTCCAGGAGAGTTGAAGTGCTTTTGGTTCCTCATACCGAATTTGCAGACTGGCAGGTATCTGTAACAGGCGAATCCCAGTGCTGTAGGCTGGGTCTAAACAGAGTGGTTGGAGAGAATTGTGGAATTATAAACGATGTTGCCATGTTTTATCTTGGAGCAGGTCAGGATTTGTTGAATGTAAAGAATTACGGCCTGATACTTGACCTAACACGTACCAGGTAGAATTCTGACAGGGTTATCGGCCGTTTGTTTGTAACACGGAACCCTCTCAAATTAGGTTCCCACGAAAGACTGATACCAAATGGAAACGCGTAGAAATTCGACAGATGGAGCAATTAGCAGGTTGTGGTTACTGCGGACTACTGGTGGAAGATGTAAATCCCATAATCGTGTGAGTTGTACACGCTGGGTAATTGCTGCAAAGAAGGAAAAACACTTCTGCTGTTCTGCGGAAGATTTATAGCGGTCTTGGCACCTTGTCATACAGTGACGGTACCGGAAATCGTAGTAGATGGTGATGTACAGTGATTGAGACAAGTAGCATCCGTGTTAGCCATCCCATTGGTTGCGATTGCAGATAAAATCACCGTTAAAGTCGAACTGGCAACATTACGTTTTGGAGCAAACAAGACATTATTGGGACGAACATGGAAGTAAAAGTTTTGGATGACGAAAGAGACAAAAAAGCGGTTGCCGAGTTCTGAGATTACGTCGGTGGAGGATTCTCAGGACACTGTATGGACACATCGTGTCATGCGTCTTCCCAAAGTCGAAGAGAAAACATATACAAGTTTTGGCCATAAGACAGTAATTCTCCGTACAGTGTTCCGTCTCTACGTATCGCTGTACGATCTGGAGAATGTGCAGGGAGTGTCTCCGGAAATGAGATCACATGCCCACGATTAGCCTTGTCCTGTGACTTAACATGTGACCTTTTCATATAGGAACAAATTATTGATATTGTTCTGGGTCATTACACTCGTATTGTGGTAGGCGCGTACCAACGTGTCGTAGACATATATTGTGTAAAATACTGTGGATTGTTGGTATCAACATTCAACACTACTAAGTTCATAACTCACCACGGTATGAATCTCTATTAAGTTTTCGTTTGAAAATTTAAATAAATTCCCACGCTTTAAACCTTATCAGACGGTGTGTTTGTAGTGGTCTTTGAATCCTGGAAAGGCAGAATAGAAGTAACAGCTTCGTTTGACGCATTGCAGAGAGCATTTGCACTCAGAGTTCAGTTGTTTGTATCCGTGATGCTTTATGCAGGGCATCACCGTGGTACGATCTCAGGTTACCGCATCTTCATATTCAACGGAATGGATTGTCGTCTAGTAACGGACAAAAGGAACTCCCGAGTTTTATAAATGTGAGTTAATTTTAAAATACATCGTTGAAGACAAAAACGTGTTTGTCGTTCCTGTCAGATGTATTCTGTTTTGAAATTCGCAAACAAATAAGCCTATCTTATGTATGCCTATCTGATGTATGCCGACCAATCGATTTTTCCTGCAGCGACGTGGTTGGAATGAGATGAACGGTCAAACTGTTGTCACCAGAGTAGCCTTGTTCTCAACTACATATACGAACTGAGTTTCTGAATGTATCCGAATTGAAACCCATTCTTAATCTGATGTAATAATCATTAGGCCTTCGGACACGTTTCTGGTTTGATCGCCATCGCGGACCTTAAGAAAGATCAGTAAAATTAATGGTGTAAATATGTGTTAATCGAAGTTCCCCGCGCACTTCGAGACATACCGATCGTGTTGCTGGACGTAGTGGGTTTCTTCCTTATCTTGTTTCAGACTTGCTGCATCGAGGGGACTTACATGAAAGTCGTGGTTTTGTTTTTTAAAGTAACACATTTAAAGGAAACTCCTAAGGCTCCTTCATTTGTATTTCTGCCACTGCACTAAATAGAGCCCCAATTCGTACGTGATATTTGTGTCTAAATATCCTGACGTTCTTGTTTCCTGCGCTGCACCCAAAACCGTGCCAAATAATCTTCATTTCCCTCGTCGCATTGCGTATCCCTTAAGTGAACTGGCATGGCCTTCAGCTGACCTCGCCGCTAATGCATTATTTTTCCTTTTCTTCTTATCCAAGACGTCTTTTTAGGGAAGATTAAACCCTCTTACTCCAGAAAGCTGCTGTCTGGATATTTCAGTATGACTTATTCACACTGTTGTAAGTATGACGGCATGGATGAAAATCCGTTTGTAATATAATCGAACATCTAAGCCTAGGTCTCGTTAGTGTGCTTATGTAAAGGTAAAAGTACCCATGTCCCGTGCATGTCATGTAGGCATGTGGGGGGAGTGGAGGTGTTGCTTTATACGTTTGTAGCATTTGTACCGGCTTGGGGTTCTTCGCTGTAAGAACCTCAAATCTTGCTCCATTGCTGTTGTTAGTGCCGCTGCCACCACCAGCACCAGCACCACCACCAACACCACCGCTAACATCAACATAAATAACAACAACAACAACAACAACAACACAGGTTTGTTGCTGGAAAAAGAGGAGGAGGGTGGGGAAGATAGTCAGTGGCGCAACTGCCCCCTTAGCACTTTACCTGCCAAGACAATTTAGTCTGTATTGCAGGAAGTGTTTTCTTCAAGCCCTCATCGTAAAAATGCAATCGCCAATAAAGTGTATAATATTGAATTCTGATAAAATAATTTAAATGTCTTCAATAGGTCTATTCGTTGAGAAATAAGTACAATTTTATTTATTCGTACTCCATGAGATTTCATTAGGTGAACACAGTTTAATCTTAACAGCAAAGACTCAAGCAAACTCACTGAGATTTTATGAAGCATAAGTTGGTTCCATGTTTAACGGTTAACTATTTATGCCTCTCAAGAAAATGTATGGTTTCAGGAGCTACCACAGAACACAAGTTATCGGTTTGTGTAAACCTTTGCATGGTACCGTGCATTTAGTTGCAGACGCTGAGATCTTCGCAAGTCAGACGTAATGCTGCACTATGTACTAGTATCGGACGCGCTCGCAGGGAAACTTTTGGAGAAAGCTTCCTTCAGAAAGCTAAAGTTTCAACGACAGATACAGGAACTAGGTGAAGAGGATAAGAGGGGAGGGCTTTAAGATGAAGAAAGGGGTGAATTAATTAGACCCCCACATACTTTACCACTAACAAGTATCTAGCCTTCTCAGTGGCTGCTGTATGTTTGCTCTAGCAGCTGTGAAGGATTTTAATAGCATCCCAGAGAGTTGCTAGTTGGCTTCTCCAGTAGTAAAGACGCGATGAATTCCAAAAGAACGAAGTTCAGCTTAGATCATATGAGGTGTTCTGTGCAGTTAGAAAGCGGAGTAGAAACGAACAGTATTTAATTTGAATTCACTACATCCTTAAAGTGGATTGGATTTCGAATGTAAAGTAATTTAAATACTTGTATCTAATAATTATTTTAACAGAGTTTTAGACGTGCAGCGTGAATAGAAACGTGTTTTCCGAAAGGACATAAATGTAGGAAAGGGATTTTATACAAATATGATAAATGTTTCATGAGTTGGCGAATGAGTTGTCAAGAATCAAATTAGATTGCAGTAACAAGTTTTCTGATGATTTCGATGATTTTGTCAAAGTGTTTCAGTCTGTATTTTGAAGCTAAAGTTAAGTATGAATTAATACTTTTGATTTTTTTGTTTGTACATATTATTTAACCTTTTGGCGCCTAATGTCAACTATAGTGGTCGTACCGCACCGCTAACCTCTAAAGTTGCATTTTATATATTTATTCAACAAATATAGGTACTGAATATTTTAAACACGGTATGTACTATCCGTTTTTTTTCTCTTCAAAATGCAGTTTGTTTCATAATTCTAACATATTTAGTTCCTGTATTATTCACATTTTTTATACAGGTGTGCTAAAATTTAAAAAATAATTCCGGCGCCAAAAGGTTAAATTAGTATAAAATCCGATACTGTTAAGTATGAGAAGCTTTTCGAGTGTTTGTTTCTCGTAGTTACAGGCACGCACTTAAGAAAAATGATAAAACTTTGTAGCGCTATAAGTGGTTATGGATTCTCTGATGTTTACGCCTATAACATGTGAAATTTCTTTGGAATCTTCTAAAGTTAGAGATAGAGGGTAAGGACATAACTATCACACGAAGGTGATGGAATGAGAAAAGTAAACAAATGGGATTTCTTTTATCAGTTTTAATACAGAATAAAACGCGGTCTAAGGCTGTTGCTGTCTTCGATCTTTCGAACACCGGGACCGTCATTTGCTCGCCCACACACAACATCGGTGTGCCTTTACACATTTTTTATGTTAGGTTTTTTTTCCAGTGGAATAGAAGTCGGTGAGAGCATCCCCTATCCTAGATCGTATCTGAACGGTCCATAATTTCTGGAGCTAATTCGGATTCGGTAGAGGATATGCTCTTTAATTCACAAACCCGAATAGGAATAAGAAGAATACTTACACCGTTGGTATTGAATATTGCTATTTATTTCAACACATTTTCACTTTTACCCGAGATACCAATATGAATCATGCAAAGAGGCATGCCGAATATTTCAATTTCTTGCCCATGTTCGCACTGTTCTGTTTGTACATTTTAAATATGGTTTCCAAAATTCCTTCACACACTCATCCACACCCACAAGTATGACAAAATTTATATACTGCCTTTGTTTTCAAAACCACGTATATTCGAAAGGTTCAGTAGCGATTATACGTGACTGGAACTTATTTTTACCTGGTAAATAAGCGTCTAAAGTACTCCTCTTCTGTACGTATTCATACAACAAGAGTGCAAAAAATTTTATCGTATTTTGCCGAAGTGGAGCGCACGTTATTAGCAGCGTCGAATGTTCTCCTCCGTGGTTATCGGGAAGCATATTTGTCACTTACGATGCGGAGTGACGTGTAGAAAACTTGTGGGAATATCGCGTGAAACTTACCCTTCTAAAAACAATTAAATTTCTGTATACTGAACGATTACCGTTATTGTAAATTAAAAATCACGGAAATTAGACCTCCATGCAAAAGTTTCTTGCCTCAGAAGTTATAAATCGGTTTTCTGTGGAAGGCGAAAATTTCATGCCGGGTTTACAACAGCCCGCCATTGGGCACTGTTCTGACTAGTTCAGTCCACACCCTCAATCCGTGTTTTACCAAAACCCATCCTAATATTATCTTCACATCTAGTCATGTCTCTTCTGAATACCGCATTTTCTAATGTTTTATAATATAAAGGATCCTCACAAAATGATTCTTCGAAGGTCACATTTACAAAAATAAGTTTTCACAACAAACACCCTCTGCTCTGTAATACAAGACGCCATTTTCATGACTGATGCGTCAAACTGAACTTCCAGTTTTCTCTATCCACTCGTACCTACAACTGTAACAATGGTCTTACAACAACAGAACTTAAATTAGCCCTTTTGTTAAGACGCCCATGGAAGGAACGAATGAAATTTTATAATTCTATTGATGGCGTGCATATTCGGCGAAGTCATTGTTTAATTAATAACAATGGCAACGAATAAGAAAGAATAACAGTGGAAGAAGAAATGTAAACGTTTCATTCCTCAGTTTCCACCTACTTCTTAGACTTGAGCTTTCAGAATATTGTGCGTTATTAGTTTAATGGAATATTACAAAATGGGCTTGAAAGAACTGGACTGTATGGTGCGTAATGACTGGCTGTTGGCAAAGCTGTGTGGTTTTGTTTAGTGACAAAGTGTACGTGGGTATTGTGATGTTATTTTGTCAGTTGGAATAAAAGGAGATTGCCAGTAATTTGACCAACTTCGTTCTTACATATCTTCCCCTTGAAATTTTAGCTGTCTTTGTAACAGCTCATTACAGTTTGTCTGCTGCGATTTTTCCCTGCCTTTTCTTTCGGATGTGTTGTTTTCCTGTTGCTAAATATACACACTACACATTCCACGCTTGTACAATTAGAGCCCTCCGTTTCTGTCTGTCTGTTTGAATAATTACGTCAATAAAAAAAATTTCGTCATTAATACAAAGCGGACCCCTGTTACGCGTTCCCTGTTGTCATGTCTCATTTGAAGTTGGCTATAAAACTGTTCCTTTAAAGACCAATCTCTCTGCTTTTATGGGCCGGGTAACGTAGTCGGTATAGCGAATGGCTACGGGCTGGACGGTCCGGGGATCGAATCCCGGTGGGGGCGAGATTATCCGCACCTGTTCAGACCGGCCCTGGGGCCCACCCAGCCTCCTGTACAATGGGTACCGGGTCTTTCCCTGGGGTAAAGAGCGACCGGGGCGTGACGCTGACCCCTCACCCCCTTC
>Ga0136643_10020390_pt1 | contig 10024 bp, 4 predicted proteins | sample TergutLab28metaG_FD_96883 | JGI IMG/M metagenome (GOLD analysis project Ga0136643, IMG submission 96883) | Labiotermes labralis P1 segment gut microbial communities from Petit-Saut dam, French Guiana - Lab288 P1 (version 3) (version 3) | ecosystem: Host-associated > Arthropoda: Insects >... | reverse complement strand
CTCCTCCCCCTCCTCCTACTTCTTCCTCTTCTCCTCCTCCTCCTCCTCCACCTCCTCCTCATCCTTCTTCTTCTTCATTGGTAATATCCTACTGTAAATGAGTAAGGGTGGTGACAGGTGCAAAATTACAAATTAATGTGTATGTGGAGGTGAGTGAAATGAAACCTTCAGATTTATTACCTGCTCATTTAGTGTGTGTGTAGGTTCAGTACAGCTCTGTCAAGTTTTCATGTTTAGCAGCTATACTATACCACAGGCAGTACATGTTTAGCAGCTATACCACAGGCAGTACATGCTTCCACCCATGATGTTGACTTGCCGAGACTGCAGCTGCACACATTAGGGTCAGTCTCACTCGCTGTCCCCTTTTTTTATTTTTCTGCTTTTATTATCTCTCCATCTGTTGCCATGTCCTGTGAGCTTGCATGTTAAGAGTACATTACCCACTTGTGAATTTGGGAAATTTTGTTTCATATCTTGTGTGGAATATTTTGTACACACAAGTGTAGAATAAAATCAGTATTATTTTGTTTTACTTTTACCTTATGTTTAAATTATTCACTTATTCCTCCCTTTTGCTAGGAGACATGCACCATGCTCCACAGATACACCATCCCAGGATTGACATTGTTGATAAGTCAGTACCCTCTCCACCTGCACAGCCACTTTCTTTGGACTGCCTGATCCTGAATATGAAAGAACTGCAGTCTTTTGAAATGTCAGGAAGTACTTGTTCAATGACACAGTGTCACATCCCAGATGACCTGAATCTCCAGAAACTCTGTTGTGACAACCTCAAATGTTGCACAGTAAAAGATTTGCCCTACAGTACTCAAGTAATGCTACTTCTCTTGTCTTGCAGACATTGTTTGGTATCGTAATGATAAGGCAGTAAGAAACACCAAAAACGTACAGATTAGAATAAAGGACAAGAAGACTTCATGCACCATCTTAAAAGTGACCGCTGAAGATGAGGGAACATACGTCTGCAAGGCCACCAGTGACATCGGAACAGCGGTGACTAAAGCAAAACTACAAGTGAAAGGTAACTGATGCTTATGACTATATCTTGCGCATTAATCTTTGCAAAATGTTGTTTTTTTACCTTCAAGTTTTAAATTGTTTTAAATTTTTATTTCAGAATTGCCAGAGCAAAAGAAAAGAGAACTTGAGATCCAGAAAGCTCATGAAGAAAAGGAGAAGATTAAAATGGAAAGAGTAGTACTTGAAAAGAAACGTGAAGAGAGACGTAAGAAGAAGGGAGTTCTTGCTTTTGAAGTGGGAAGGTAGTGCATCCTTACAGACTGGAGTTTGTTGCTTTTGACTCACAAATTACTGTAACTTTGAAGTCTGACTTGCGTATTTGCTCATTCTGAGTTTGTATTTGTGAGTTAGGTCAAGAATTTGTTATTAGTAGTTATATACCTAATACAACCATTCAGGTAATTTCTGAAAATGTACTATTTTTGGGCTCAAATCATCTCAAATTACATTTCCAATCCGCATACATAATGCAGCATTTATAATTTCCTCATAATATCTTACTTTTTTTTTCTCCATCAACGGTACTAAAGACATAGAATTTAATAAACAGTGGACTTCAATTTACATGCCTTCAAAATTTTCAGGGCAACTGCAGATGTTAAAGAAGTTCAAGCTGTGGAATCCACCACACAGTTTGCTGAAACAACTGAAAAGGTACAGGTAATTGTTTTTTTTTTCTTTTTTTGTTGATTAAACCAGTTGCCTTATTGTCATGTGAATCTAACATGATGTATTGAATGACAGGTCCAGGCACAGCAGGTCTTGTCAGTTCAAGAATCTGTTGCGGTGTCAGCAGTAGCTTCCTGTAAGAAGATAGATGATGAGACAACTGAGAAAATAGAAACACCACAGGAGAAAGCGAGAGAAATCGTGCCTATGCAACAGCCTGTTATGGTAACTGAAACAAGACCTGAGGATATAGTCGAAGATTTTAAATCCAAAATAACAACTCTTCAGACAACTGCCACAAGAACAGCTGTAGTCCAGGAATCAGTTGCTGTGTCTGAAGTTCAGGATGTAGGGCGTGTTGAAGAGTTCGTGCAGAAGACAGTGGAGGAGAAAGCTCAGAAGATTGTTTCAACACAGGAGTCTGTGAGTGTATTGCAAGTCACATCTGAATCCACCATTGAAAAATTGAAGGAGAAACCAGCAACACAAGAAAAGGCCATTAGAAAGTTGTCTGGACAGGAGACTGTTACAGTGTCTGAGGTGCAGTCTGAATCAAGAGTGGAGGAATTCGACCAGGACAAACCAATAGAAAAAGCAAAGAAGGTTATTCCTGTACAGGAATCAGTTGTTGTTTCAGACATCCAGTCTGAAGCAACTGTGAAAGAACTGAAAGAGAAAAAACCAAAGACAAGGCGTGCAAAACCAGAAAAGAAGCCCGCAGTACAAGACACTGCAGTCGTAACTGAAGTAAAATCATTGACTGCAGAAGAAGTTCTTGATAAGGAAGAAACCAAAATGGTGACAGAGGTGGAAGAGTTTATGAAGTTTGTGAGAGCCAAGGAATTTGGTCCAGGAGAATCTCCTCTTCGTGAGTTAGCGCAGATTGGATTCTTGGTGAGACAAGGTGTGTCAGTTAATGAAATTACGGCACTGTATGAAGCAGACCATTTCCCTTCCTTACGCACTCCCGAAGCACAGTCTGCAATGGTTCAGCTTGTGGAACGTGAGGGACATGGTGCTCTCGTTTCTCAAGTTCTTACTGAAGAGTCAACTGCTGATGAAGATCTTGTGGCTTCTACTATTGGCTTCCGAGCCTTCATGCGTATGGTGGAGGCAAGACATGCTACAGTTGAGGAGGTTATTACCCACTTTGCACCTGAAGACTTTAGACCTCACGCATGGGAGACATCTGAAGCAACAGAGGTCAGTAATGAATACTCAACTAACCTTGAAGAAAGGTGTGTATTTTTGTGGTTGAAACTGTACTTGTTACCAGACCTAAGGAAAAGGTATAGCTTTGTTAATGGGTCTCACTGGGTAGGAAGGTTTCCTCCTCATTAGTGGAACCAGTAATATGGTGTAGCTTTGTTAAAGGCCCCTACGAACTATGTATTAAGCCTTCCTCTGTGTGCTTTAACTGAAATGTAGACTGAACCATCTATAAAATAGTTTAGCTTTGATCTCCCTTCTGGATAGTAGTCAATGTCCAGGATGTGTCCTTACATACAGATGCCAGACAGCAGCCAATGTCCAGGAATAGTCCTTCTATGAAGAACACACACACACACACATTACATGGATCCATAAATTTATGACAAAGACAGTAGGATGGGGAATAAGCCATAAAAGTACCAGATGGCAGACAATGTCCAGTGACAGTCCATACATAAAGATACCAGTCAGTAGACAAGGCACCATCAAAAATGTATTTTGAGCCACTTACAGTGTTTTTTCCACTCTAGTTAGTGTTTTTTCTTTTTACTGATTTCTAACAGTATGCGTTCTGTTCACACAGTACAACCAACATTATGTGTTCTGTTCACACAGTACAACCAATGTATGCACTGATGTTAAAATTATATTTCTACACACCATTTTGTCATATCTGTGGCATGTTTTGATCTGTCTTGTTCATCTTCTGGGAGTTATGTAATATCAGTAAGGCATATATAAAAGATCATGGATGGGTTATTAAATACATTAAAATAATTGTACCATTGTGCATTTGTTGGTTTTATTGTATGAATTATTATTGCATGGGCATGAATTGCATTAAGATATGAATTCTAGTTTAAATTGCAGGACTGAAAGCAAATTGTGTAGTCTGTAATTTTACATGTGGGTTCTACATTTGTATGTATTTAAATGGCAGTGTATTTCACAGGTTGTTACCAAAGACTTAACAAGTGAGAAGGTGCAAGTGACAGAACGAAAAGAAGTGCATTTTCAAGGTATGAAGATTTAATTACCATGGCAAATTGCTGCCTTGTGAAATAATGACTAATAAATAGCTAATTTTTAATATTGCTGATTACTACAGACTTCTGTAACTGTTTAAGTGAATTACTGCATTCTGCCCCAGGCATGCTTGTGAGTAGTGGTACAGAGCTTAACAAAAATATATGGACAGTTGGAGTTATATCATGTCCTTGAGCACAGGAAAGTGGGAGCTATCTGTGTGCATCTCCTCTGTACTGACACTGTGGCTGTGTTTTCTGCTGATAACTGAATAGCTGGAATGGGCACATTTTAGACATATCTTATTTGAAAGTGTAGTTCAAATGGTCTCTGTGCATATGTGAAATTTATTGAGTTGATCATATCCTGTTCATTGGCAGCACTTTTGCAAAGTATACATAATGTAAAAATTGTTTTAAAGTTCTGTAAAAAAAGCCCACACTCAACAGTGCCATGCAGATGAATGGTATGCCAAGCAGTGGAAAATTTCTTAATCACAGGTTCAGTGCTGGACACACATAAAGTATGAGAACTTTTATTGTTACTTGATGTTATGTGGCTTACACTGAATAGAATGTGATCAGCAAAAATCACATATGTTGGTGTTATTACAAAAATCCCCATTCAGTTCTTGAAATTTCCTTGGCATGACTTTATAGTGCAGTAAGCACACACAACAGCACAGGGCCTGTGTTTTTTGAAAAACAAATTTCGATCAGTATGATACCTGAATCCCAGTATAATTCTGCAAAAAATAGAGGAAGAAAAAATTTAGGGCAGTCCAGTATAATTGGAAGAGTAGAAGGGTGCCTTTCAAAGAGAGATTGTTAATATTTTGTAACTAGAGCCCAACTGCATGTCAAAAGTATATTCAGAAAGTGTGAGGGTTTGCCTATAAGCTAGAGTTTGGCACTTCAAGACACCCTTATGAAATAAGGTAAGGTAAAATGCAGAGGAAAAATGAACTTTAAATTACTGGTGGATGCAGGCTTTGTATGTGATATGGCTGCTGTGACAGTGGCTGTACTCAGGGACATGACATTAAGCTCTGTCTGTCCTCAGGCTGTTACAGTAAGACACTGGAATTAGATTACTAAACTTCTGTTTGGAAATATAGATGTGATTTTCAAAATTTACAGATTGATGCATTATAATTTTTATTGCTTTTGTGTTATTGCTTTTACATTAGTGATTGTTTGATCGTAAACTATCTGTGAAATTGAAAAAGTGCATGTAACTGTGTACCGCCAATATAGGGATGGAAGTCGGGTTGAATATTAATGTAACTGAAACATTTTCATTAAATAAAATGAATATTAGCATTAATGGTGTGACTTGAAGTGATGTAACATTTTCTGACCTTAATTTGCATTTGCAAAAAAAAAAAAAAAAATATTTCACTTGTTTAAACTGTCAGCAGTATGATCCATGATTGTAGCATTGGACATTTCTAATGATAACATACCAAGCATGATAGTATTTTTTATATCACTTAATTATGTGTTGTTTGTTGTACTGTTATTAGATCGTGTTATTAAGAGCATAATCAACAGTGTGAAGTTTGTTTTGTTTTAACAGCACGGACGGAACCTGACGAAGGACCTGCGTGCATGTTCCTACCCTGCTTCAGCCAATGTGTGGTCTCCCAGTGCATTGCATTGCTAATACTGTGTGTAATAGTTGTGAGACTGGTTTTGTTATTATTGGCATTGGCATTTGCCATTAGATTAGACCTTAGCAGTCTGTTGTGACAGTCACTTTATACCCTACCTGAAGTCATACAGTCCAACATTCCAGATCATTACAAACAATGAGGCCATTTTCTAACACAGCATTCTCCTTTAATTATCTGTTCTTACAGAAATGTCTTAGAGAGAAATTTCTAGAACTGCTTGCCTCCTGAACTTCATCCATCATCTTATATTCAGAACAGAATACAGTGTTCCATGCAATGGGTCTGATTTCATCCCCTATTGAAAATTGGAGGTCCAGTAGACAGAGCTATTCACCAAGGTTCTGAAGTGTTCTGGGATGAGATGATATGCCACTGGGTCTTCATTCCTGATGTTTTGAAGGCTCATAGTGGCCCGCTTGGCTTCAAAGTGGTAGGCACTATGACCTTTCAAAATGTTGGCAGCTATTCTCCTATTGACATGGCATCATATCCTGGAACACCTGATACTTCACCACCACCATCACCACTACCACCACCACCACACCTCCAATGTGAGAACCTCAGATCTTGCATCTCTTCTCTAGTGATGTTGGATGAGGTCCAGAAATAAAGTAATCATACCTATAACGTTCCATTATCAGAATCCTGCCAAACGTATGAAATTTGCGGTCTTATATTGGAATTCTGCAAAATTAGATGACAATTATGAACTGATGGTCACAGCCTGTCATGTCAAAGCTGCAATTTATACTGAGTCGAACTGATTCTGTTTGGTTTGTAGTCAGTGTGTAGGTGAGTCAGTTAAACACCTTGAAATTTTTATATAGCTCACAAGGTTGGTACATGCTGTCATTTTCAGATAATTTCTTATCATATTTTTTGTAGCTAGATGTACCAGACACAGTGCAACGTTTCTGACCCATGCTGATGAGTTGTTGTGCCTGCAGCTGCACCACACAATGGGGTCTTGATTTTTTCTTTTTGTACTTTAAAAGTTTCCATTTTATTCAGATAAAGTGACCATTGTGTAAGGCAGCTTGCTCACCTCTGTCTAATGCTGATGTTAAGAATGGTCAGAGCTGTACTGCCACTTCCCCTTGTATGCCAAAATGACCTGTAGAGAGACAGCTTTATCTTGACCTTTACTTTAACCTTAACCAGGTACAGTAATTTTATACCATGAAATTTAATGGATTTGCACCAACTTAATAAAAGACTCTGTTGTGTCCTCTCAGAACTCTTGGAATAATCAAATCATGGGAGTGTCTTCAAATTGTTGATACTGTATAGTTATTTATAACTGTCATGCTGATGTATTCATGTTCGTTTGTTTGTCCTTAAGAAATGAACTGGCCACATTATAATTGTATGTTGAAATTAGGGATGTCATTAGATTCATTTTGAAATGGCTTTGTTAATTTCTTGGCATTCAATATAAAGTTCACCATACATACCAAAATATTTAAAATTCGATGATAAAATTGCCTATGTTATGTAGTTATGTGTATTTTTCTTACATTCTAGAAAGTGATTAACATAATTTGTACTATAATCTGTAGATACTTTCACCCTTTTTTTTAGAATACTGAGTTGGCATAGTAATCCTGTGACACCTGAGTGAATTCTTTATTCAGCATTTTAGGTTTTTGATGTCACATTATAAAAATAAATTATATTTGTAATCACACAGTGTAAAAATTTGGTGAATTAAAATATTTATGGCAACATTTGCAGTATAAGTACATTACTGCTTACAGCACACAATGTTGTAATGAAAGTGTTGAGACAAATGTAGAAACACATTTTCCCCTACAAACAGGATACTGGTGAGATGTTAGGTTCTTGCAGTGGTGTTGTTGAAGATTCAAGTCTCCCAGGATGTAAATGCCATGTCAACTGGTAAATAGTTACCATCATTCTGAAGGATCAAAGTTTGTTCAAAACGTTGGTTACTGTTTACCATACCAATCAGCATGGTGTTACAACCCAGAATCTTCAACAGAATTTTTATTGATGTTTCAAGTATTCTATATGTGAAGCATCTTTAGGGTCAGGGAGGCCGCTTGAGTCTGTTGATGATGGCACCATCTTGCTGCAGAAGTTCAGGAGGTACTAACCCAATGACACAGTGCACATGCCTGGGGACATAAACTGTCAGCAGCACTGCCACAAAAACCTCAAATTTCACTAAGAATTTTTATTGTTTTGCGTTTTACAAATATCAATTTGAATTAATCAAATATAGAAGTTATTTATTGTAAATAAGAATAAATTTATTAAGTAATAATAAGCATTCTGCCTTTCAAGGACATTATGCATGTTGTGTGAAAGCTAGTGTACTAAACACAGATAAACAAAGTTGTACATGTGTTTGTATTTACAATCCTAACACAGACTTCTTGTATCATATTTCTTGCTTAAAATTAATAGAGATATGAACTGAAAGCAGTATAGTACTGTCTGCATTTGTTTGAATTTAATCAACCATTTGAATACTAAAAAGTAATATGTTTTATATAAAGATTTGGATCATACCTCGCAGAGAATCATTTGGAACACACAAATACACTGCATGAACAAACTGCAGTATTTAGTTTTAAACTTTAAAAGTACATGTACTAACCAGCAGGCTTGAAGAGTTTAAATGAAACTAGACAGGCAATATGAACACTGGATGCATAATACAAGTGTTATCCCTTTGCATCAGTTTATCATATTTCAGAAGTGAATGGGGTTGTCATGTCATCTGTACATGTATGTGGTGTACAAGTGTAGACTAACAGTTGAATGTTGATACTGAATTGTTGTTGTAGTGCTTTATGTAAATGTCATTGTTTGCTGTAGTGTTTCATGTAAGTGTCAATAAATGTGATAGTGTTTAATGTGAATGTGAATGGTTGCTATAATGTTTCATGTAAAGTTATGTTTTTTAATTTGTGTTTTTAATTTCTGTGCTACTGTGACGCCTATATGCATTGTTACTAGTTTAAAAATATATGTTTTTCTTGCACAGTTACATTATCTTATATTTTCAGCAACCTGTGTTTCTGAAATTTAGTCCTTTATAATGTTATTATTGTGAAGTCTTCTGTGAAGCAGCATGGCAGGACACTACAGCCTGCAGTTAGCAGACTTAAATACATATTTTGCTTAACCAACATGAAGGAGGAATTAAGTACTGGGAAATACAAAGCAATGCTGTAACACTGTGTAAGAAATAATAAAAATGTGGAGGGAGGATATGGGAATTGGTGTTAGGTGTGGAGACATTGTTGGGGAATTTGGGCATTCTGGAGAGATGAATGTGAGGTAATATGAACTGTGTTATTTCAAATTGTTTTGTAGAAATTACATGATGCATGTTTTGACTTTAGCTCATGTAGGGTTGAATGTTAAGAATATATTGCAGTAGATGCTGTTAAATCATGTGTCTGACTTGTATCCCCACTAAGGACATATTGTCTTTACCACTGTTAACTGAATGATCAGAGTCAAGAAGATATTTACATAAATCTGATTTCTTAGAAGTTTGTTTTCAGGACATTTCAGGTTCTCACAGCAGTTTTGCTGGTGATGTCAGTCCCCTGGGATGTAATTCTGTGTTGTTGGGTGGGGCGTTCCCACCTTTTCAAAGATGAGTGGTGCCATTATCTTCAAGGACAACACATTCCAAGAAGAGTGCTTGAACCTGAAGATGAAGAAACCACATTCCTTTGAAACATGGGAACTGCTCACCCAGGGATACAGCGTAACATCCGTAGATAGTCAAGTCCCAAGTTATTTTTTGCTTAATATCAGTCACATGTAATTTATACACACAAAAAATAAAAGCCATAGTTTGCTTTACATTGTTGAGAACATGGATCAGAAAGTATATTTACTTTATAAATACTCTGAGGTTGGAGTCCAGGTAATAGTCTCTATAGAAATATGCTGGCAGTCATATTGATGCTTGTATTTTTTATAATTGTTTTGGATTTGTACAAATCAGATTACGTAGTTGAGATGTTGAGATTTAGTAGTAGTAATAGTAGTAGTAGTAGAAGTAGCAGTAGCGGTAGTAGGCATCAAAGGACTAAACAATTCTACATCTCAGATTGAAGTCAGAAAATTAATGTGTCATCCACATTACATTGATCATCCTTTGCTCTCATCTCTTGATTGATAGACAGTGTGTTGCAGAAGAAAACCTAGAAGGCTGGAATTATTAATGTAGCAAACACCAACTCTTTTTAATAAAGTAGGCGCTCTCAGTAGCTGCAGAGAAGGGGGGGGGGGAAAAAAAGGGAGGGTTTCGGTATCGTGATAAAAAAAGAGATGTGTAAGGAAAAAATTTAGAAAAAAAGGGAAAGAAAAAAAAGGTGACAAGGGAAAAAAGATTCTTACCCCGAATGGGGG